>Ga0116231_10001276_pt1 | contig 51006 bp, 47 predicted proteins | sample S1TSphgellanicum_2_FD_89695 | JGI IMG/M metagenome (GOLD analysis project Ga0116231, IMG submission 89695) | Host-associated microbial communities from peat moss isolated from Minnesota, USA - S1T2_Fd - Sphagnum magellanicum MG | ecosystem: Host-associated > Plants > Peat moss > Unclassified...
AGCGTTTGGATGATGGGTCTGGGAAACTTTCCGATGACACAATTCAGGCTGTTCTCTATGTATGGGAAACAATTTCTGCATTTCATCCACCCAAAGTTAATCATGAACAATGAGCTTTAAAAAATTGTTGTATGTTTTGTAGTTGATAACTTTTTCTTATAGCCATCCTAGCTTATAATTTAATCTAACATGATATAGCTGTCTTCATACATGTGATTGTGCTTTCGCAGGATCTATTGGCAGCTGGTACAGACACCACATCAGTCACCTTAGAATGGGCAATGGCAGAGCTCCTACGAAATCCAAAGCTTATGAAGCATGCTCAGGATGAGTTGGATACGGTTGTTGGAACTGATCGTGTGGTTGAGGAATCAGATCTCCAACACCTTCCTTATCTCCAAGCTATAATAAAAGAAACATTTCGTTTCCATCCTGCTGCTCCCTTCCTACTTCCTCACATGTCACTGGAGTCTTGTCAAGTTGCAGGTTACTATCTGCCACCTAAGACTCGTGTGATGGTGAACCTGTGGGCAATGGGCCGCAACCCTGACATTTGGGAGAGACCCTTAGAATTTGACCCTGAGCGTTTCTTGGAACATCCTGAGATTGACTGGAATGGACATAGCTTTGAACTCTTGCCATTTGGTAGTGGAAGGCGTGCCTGTCCAGGACAACCATTAGCAGAATTAGTAATTCAACTTGCCTTAGCGCACCTGGTCCATAGCTTCAATTGGTCTCTTCCCAATCAACAAGAACCTCACACTCTTGACATGTCTGAAAAATTTGGCCTAAGTCTTCCAAGAGCACAACCCTTACATGCTATGGCACATCCTAGGTTGCCTACACACCTCTACTAGAGACTTTCTATTGTTACTAAAAACTATTTACATAGTTGCTTGTATGGAATGTAATGTTTATTATGTTGTCCACATATTTATTTTGTTTTATTTTCACAAATGTACTAAGAGTTTGCCTAGTGGGTCTATAATATATATCTCTACAGATGCTCTCAATATATGCAGATTGTGATTTCATTGTCCACTGCTATCTATGAGATATATAACAAACTTACTACCTTCATAAGATGCTCAATCCATCACATTGAGGAACTAATAAATTGTTTAAAGAGTCTGAAGAGACTTGTGTTGCAGAAGATCTAATGTTGGAATTTGCAACCAAATTCACCTCCAAAGAGTTTGGACAGCGACTAAATTGGGACTTCTTCCTTGACAACAAGAGGTTAGGTGTGAGGTATATATGGTAATGAAGGAATTTGCTAGAGAAGTTCAAAATTGGAAATGGAAACGAGAGGGTGGAGATTGCCACAAAGGAGTCAAGACTCACAACTTGTAGATGGGGAGCCTGCTATGCAATGACAACAATGATTGCAATTCATAGTTCAGAAAAAAAGACAGCAGAATAAGCAGCATATGAAAAGACAAAAATAACCATGACCCAAAGTCCTCCCCCATCAAAAGCTCCTGCCTAGTAAGTTGGAATTAAAAATGCTCATTGCATTGAAAATTGTTCTAACCTTGAGGTTTCTCTTTCAAGTTTCTCCCTGCATCCAAAGGGAGGATCTGATATATACCCACAAGTTTTTGGCTTGCAAAAGAGGCAAGCCATGACCAGCTCATTGAAGTACCATAAATAAAGACACAGAGGTTTTTATTTCCTGTCAAAAGAAAAGAAGCACATCTGAAAAAGTTGCAAAGCATCACTAGACTCATGAGTCCATGGTTGCAAAAGAAGATGGAATTGGATATTAACTGAATTTACCAAATTCCTGAATTGGTGAAATGTTGATATGTTGCTGCCTCATGATCGGTTCATTGGGTATATCAATTGGGAGAGTGTAAGTACAATGTCTGAGTTCCTCATGTTGTTGTATCTGGATCTCAGAGTAGCTTGAAGAATTCCCAAAATTGCAGCAGCATCATCTGCTCATGGATCTCAGAGTACAGTTGTGAAGAAGTCCCAAAATTGCAGCAGTTTCTGCTCATGGATCTGAGAATACTTGAAATTGTCCCAAAGCCACTGCAGCACTTTCTGCTCAAGCATCTCAGAATACTTGGAGCTGTCCCAAAATTGCAACAGGGCATCTATTCTTCACCAAAACTATTGATATCGGTTAAACAGATTAGGGGCTATGGAGTGTGGCTAGTTGCAAGGAGCAAGAGGCAAAGCATGTAACATAGTAGATAGCACAAGGTAGGTGCATCTCAAATAACCTTTCGCCTATGGATGCATGTTGATATACTTGTTTACATCTTCCCCAAGCTATCCCAGGGGATGCCACACAATCCCAACAACACTGGTTCTCACCAAATGGCACCCTAAAGGAAAATTATAGATAAGCAATGTATCTATCTGTGATGTTTGAATAGCTTTCCTTCATCATGTCTCTTCCCTGCTTTTCTCAATTGGTTTCAACAGTGAAATGCTTTTGTCATTCATCTGGTAGTGAAATGGAATCGAGAGAAACCTTGCCTGTAGGGCATTAGATCATTACCTTCATGATAGGTACGTATGTAGCCAGAGTGGTCTGTTGGACAATCGTATCAGTCGATATGCTGATATGTGTAGTGGTCTGCCCCTGCAATATCCTTCACAAGCCAATGCTGATTACCTCTTGACATATGTTTAACATACTAGCATACAGTAAGTTGAGAAAAAGAAAAGACTTCGATGCTTCCAATCCATTCAAAATACACTTCTAATTGGTGCAAACCAGCTGAACTTCTGCAATTTCATGAATAGACAAGCTTATGACATAATTGAAGGTGAAATTTAATCCTGACTTCAACTACAAACTGTAACTTTCATGCCCCCCCCTTCCCACCACTTCTGAACTTCCTCGAATTCAAGTCAGTCAGGGATACCCTGGTTAGACCATTATAGCATATTAATTTGGACATAAAAGAGAAGCAGCCAGATTTGTGAAGTTCTGAGCTAGGCTTGATGATTGCAGCTCCTTGCTTCCAGTTGCATCTGTCTGCTCCATATTAAGAGCAGAAGAGAGCATACGGTGATGCAAAAAGCCCCTGAATGACCTCCTTTGTACCTTTACATCACCTCAACATCTTCAAGACATGGTATAGATGCATAAACAGTACAGATGCCGGCCTTGAAGAATTTGTACAAGTAATTTATTGCAGGAATGGAAGAACACAAGATAGAGATGAACCTCTATGACCTGATGTGGGAGGCTGGAAACTAGCAAATTAGTGACTGGTATTGACAACAAGCAAGCTTGGATACACTTTGTTGAATGCTATGGTATTAGATTACTATATGGAACAAGGTACAACCATGACAGCAAACCAGGGGCTTACTGTGGCTGGATTACTCTTCACCAAGTGTAATTATTTGTACATTGTACAAAGAATATCTGGGCCGACAGAGTTGCATCTGGATAGTCAGGCTGCTTCAAACTTGATGATCTAAGATGGTCTTGGATTTCTAACTTAGGTCTCTGGTTTACAATTTGAGCTTCGAGTTCTCTGTAGATTACAACCTCTGAACGTGGAAAAATATCCCAGGAAGACACCATCAGTATGCTCTGGTTTCATTGACTGTACACAGACAAACTCTCCATGCTTGGCTTGATGGACTGGCTAAAGCAAAACCTTGCTAAGAAGGTGATACTTCACATGATGTTACCTTGATGCTGGAGCCCCAACACCACAACCAGCCCTGGATCTCCAAAATTTTGTTCTAAATGCCATGCAATAAGGATGCAAACAGCAGGGCATTTCTATGACATAATTAGTATATAATATGTATATGCACATCTGAAAGTTTCCTGCACAACAGAAAAATCAAGACAGAATATTTTAGGATAGAGATTGCAGACTTAGAGATGCTTCAAATGTACCTATCTTGTTATTGCGGACTATCAAAACAGCTTCAACGTCAGTTGAGGTACTTCACTACCTGGAGCATTGTTGGTCACATGAGTGGGTCTTCAGCTGTACACAGATTGGCAATGTGCAGTACTTTTAGCGTGCTTATCTTCCATGGCCCATTGGAGACAGTGGCATCAAGTGTCTCTTGGGCCGCTCCCTGCTTGATCATCTGCCGCACCCATCCAACCAGATTACCTCCGTCAATGTCCTTGAAGTCCACTCCTGTTGGCTCCTTGCCAGTGAGCAGTTCTAGGAGTATCACACCATAGCTGTACCCGTCTCCACAAGTGGTGGATCGCCAACTTTGTCCATATTCAGGAGGGATGTAACCAAATGTACCTGCAATGTCAGTGCTCATGACATGGATCTCATATGCACTTATGAGTCGTGCAAGACCAAAGTCTGCTACTCAGGGTTCAAAAATCAGCATCCGGCAAACTGTTACTGGTCTTCACATCCCTGTGCAGGATGATGTGGGGTATGAAACCATGGTGAAGGAAGTTGAGACCTCTTGCAGACCCCATGGCAATCTTGAATCGTTTGCTCCAATTCAGAACCTCAACTGCACGGTTCCCAAGCCACAGGTCAAGCTATATATTTTTTCACTGCTCCCACCTGTTCAACTACTATAATTGCTCTCGAACCTTGTGCATTAATTGCTGAGTTTCAGCATTTCGTACTGAGTTGCAACATCTTATCTACTTATATAAAATAATTGGTGTCCACACATGCTTGATTCGGTAATTCGTGATTGGCTGGAACTCCCCGCCCCCCCCTTCCAGGTGGTATTACAATTACCTTGGCAGGTTGAACCAATGTTTGTCAAATAATTAATTAGTTAAAAAAAAAGGAACATACCTTGGTAGCAAGCTTCAAAAAATGTTTGTCAAATAAATAAATAAGTAATTTGAAAAATCATTTCAACCAAATAGAATTTTCTTGAATGGTCAATGTTTTCTTTCAGAATTTTTTTGTTACTTGGGGGACAAAAATAAATAAAAAATTGAAAATTTCAACATTTTTGAAATATATATAGATTAGTGTGGAAAACTGCCAAGGTAGTAGTAAGGTATATATTATTAAAAGCCAATATACCCATCATCTATCTCTTGCAAATGATGTCCCCACTCATCCCCAAAAGAAAAAAAAGGTTTTGGGATTTAGCCTTTGGTGTGTGAAAAAAATAAAACACACACACACACACACACACACACAATATACACACACAAGTTGTGGAAGAAAAGAGTGCCTTTTTACACAGCATTCATTTGATGGGTAGAAGTGGACAAAATGGACTTTGATACATAACACTTTAGTCTTTTGCTTATTTGATCATTTTGCTTGCAAAATGTGTTTACAGACTAGTTTCATTAATAAAATGTCTTTACTTTGCAGATTACCACGGAAAGATGGGATAGGGGGTAAAAGGAGACCCAAAGACAGGTGAAGACAGGGTTCCTTTACGGGTAACTCTATGGCTACATTGATACTTAAAGGCTCCTTTGATTTTGCTATGGTCAAAGATGGGCTACTGTCAAGCATCATGCTGAACTTCATTTCCTCCAGATCCTTGGTTTTCTTCATCATTGCCTCCCTCCTCAGAAAGCGCCACCCCAGCACTACAAAAAGCATGCTGTATTTCATTTCATCACAATTTCATCTACATTTGATTAACAATTCAAACACAAAATTTTCATCCCATACTTTGGACATGTAGTTTGTATACATAAATATGTATTTTTATAATAAAATTTGGACTAATATTTTTAATCAAAATAAATAATGCTTAATAAATTTTATGGCTTAATTTTTTCAAAGCTCAATCATTTTATATTGATTCTTCGTAGAATACTTATAAATTTCTTCAATAGCATGTCATTAATAATTACAAAGTTGACACCATGTTACATCCCAACATGTATTATACATATTGAACAATATATATATAATCATATGAATACATGTCGAAATGTATCTATATAACAAGTTTAATAATAATAATAATAATAATAAGTCATAACAACTACAAAAATTAACTTTAATTATTTATTTCAATCGATTTTTAATATTTCAATATTATGTCAATTCAATTATGGAGAAATTTTGTGTTTGAATATTTCAGTAATATTGCACTATATTTAGAAAGTTACAAAAAATTATTGTCATTCAATACATTCAAATGTTTTTGTGGTTTAATAAGCTAAACTTTTATTATAAGTCCAAAAATTATTAGACCTAAATATCTTTTCAAATATATAATAATAATAATAATAAATTTCTAAAAGCATAAATAAGTCTTTTAAGGAAAATTGTAACTATAATTTTTCACAGAATTCTTATATTTAATTAATTTCAAGACAATATTGTAACTAAATCATTATAAAAATAATTATAAGTACATAATTTCGAAAAACTAATATAACTAAATAATAACATAAATAAATGTAATTGGATTACAAAACATTATGGTGATTACAATATTCATAATATAATCAAATCATTACAGTAAATTTTTGTGAATAAATAATTTTCTAGAATAAGAAAATTTATCGATAATAATTTTTTTTTAATTTTAAAATTGATTCAATATCTACAATAAATTATTATAAATGATTACAAAATCATTTCAGAAAATTATTATAATGAAGTAAAATTTCTAAACTTATGTAATTAAGTACATAAAAATATATTGTAACTAATACTTTCAAAAAGTATCAATTAATAAATAACCATGTTAATTATAATTAATTACAATAATCAATTCTAATTCTAAAAACCTTAACATCACATGAATTGAAGATTTTGAGAAATGATATTTATAACATTTTTCCAAATAAAAAATGTAAACAAATTGACTAAATAAACTTTGGTTTACATAATAATGTAATATGTCATATTGTTACTAATTGACATAATATTTAGGTTATAATAGATATTTTATAGATGAAAGATTTAAAATATCAACTAATAATTAATTATTAAAAAATCAAGATTGAAATTTTACTTTTAATAATATCAAAAAAATATTAAAGATAATATGTTTTGGTATGTACACAAATAAACATTAAAAATGTTTGTTTAAACCATATTTGGTATTAAACCAAAATTATGAAACATACATTATTAACATTGTATATGTTTAACTTACCCAACACAAAACTTAGGGCACCTAATTAATATAAACAATATTTATCTATTTTGACGAGGCCAAGTGCCATTTTGACCAATGAGACCCCTAGGGTATTTACATAATATACATACCCCTTGTCACCTTTGATTAGGCCAAATGCCATTTTGACCAACAAAACCCATAAGGTACCTAAGTAATATAGGTACCCCTTGTCACTTTTAACTAAATCAAATGTCATTTTGACTAGGATATACATTTTTAAATACATTTTGACTAAATGTTCAATTTGACACCTAGTTGAATAAGTCATCTTGGTCAAATTGCTTAATCAAAAACTACACATGTCATTTAACACTTGAGGTTCCAGTCAAAATGGATATGTTTAAAGGTCAAAAAGAATCATTTAACCAAGTTGTATGGTTTGATAAATCATGAATTCTAATAATGAAAAGAAAAAACATTCAAGTTGTTATGGCTAATCCATTTTGGAGATTCCACAAACTACTTTCAAGGGTTGAATTTTTAATGATATGGTATAATTGGTATCTCATCAATAGAAGTAAATTGGTTTGTGAGTTAGGTACAAATATGGCTTTAACAAAGGATTCTAATGTTTGAAAAAATAAAGAACATAATTAAAACCCAATAAAAAATGTTCTACTTATGATGTGATTGTCAATGAAGGTGTAAAGCCACTAATCATGAGCTTAAAAATATTGTCTCGTTGTGTTGGACATATCAACTAAAAGATTGATAAGAAATAAGAATCAAGATTTGTGAAAACAAGTAAACAAAACCAAGGAACAACAATTGATGAAAATCAAAATGGATGAAAAGTGTGCATGTGGATTCATTCATGTTGAAAATATAAATAATATTTTAATGTGTGCTGAGAATATTGAAAAATAAATTATAATTTGCCAAAATGAATTTTTGAATTAAATAATTATTTGACATAATGTGTTGAATCTATTAAGGTGTTATAGTAATCAGTTGAAATCTTTTGACCTCAATTTGAACTATTGTCACATGGTTCTTGTTTGTTTATTCAAAAGGTTTAGGAATTTATCCCCATTTAATTCCCATTGACCTGAACATGAATATCTAATATAATAGTTCCAAAGTGATTTTTGGATTTAGTATTTTTTCCAATGTTATGTTAAGGGCAATTCACATCAATTTTTGTGCAATTTTCAATTATGTTTTGGTTAGCTCCGTAGTTAATAATATAATGACATGCATAATATATTTTGGATGAAGTATAGCCATTTTATGGTGGAAAGTATCAATGACATTGATAAATGTGCACAAAATTCAATTTGCTTTTAAAACACAAGTTGGGCAACTATAATGATTGGCCCACATGATTGCATTTAAATAAAATTTTGCCTTATATTTATTTATTTTTCAAATTGTGTGGTTGCTAATGATTGCAATACAATTAACACAATTAATTAGATGTGATAAATATTGCTAGAGACCCAAATAGGGGTTTTAATGGACAACCATTAAACATGTGTAATGAATTAAATGTGGCATTGGGCTTGATGTAATTATAAGATAATACTCAATAGATAAAATATTTTTGAATTTTTGGGTTTCAGTTTTTAACATATTTTAATTGAAAAGATGATTTAAAATGTAATTATCTTTCTTGCACAATATTTTCAAAGAAAATAAATGATGCAATGGTTAAATCCCCTCCACCCTTTTATCACAAAGGTTCAAGGTTTAATTATTTTCCCAAATTCTTCTTTTCTCCCACAAACAAAATGAGTGGGAAAAAATAGCCCTTGGGCAAATTCTTCAAGTTTGCTACCATCAATGAACAACTTCCGCAAGGAAAAGTGGACAAAATGGCAATCTCAATCAAATTGCCCAAGGGAAAGAACGGGACTTGGAATACTCAACCGAGAAGAAATGGACTTGGAAATTCCAACCAAATTGCTATGAGGAGTAATTTCATTGAAGAGAAAGGGACTTTCCCCAATGAGAAAAAATCGATTACATCACAAACTTACTAATCTTTCTAAGTTTGTATTAATTATGTGCAAAATCCAATTTTCATAGGTCCATACAAGAATCACATGAATTTCATGTTATGGTTAATATGAACCATATTTGGACATATTCAATATCTTAATTATTCATACGTGAATGACATACGTGAATATTCATGTTTAATGAATATTCAAAAAATTACATAGTTTTAGGCAAAATTACTTCACAATAATTGCAAAGATTTAGTTAAAATGTAAATTGTATGTACTTCACATCAAAACATCATAAGTATAAAAGATGCATCATTTATATAAAAATAATATTTATTTATTTTTCGTGTCATTTTTACATTTTGAAGCCCATGATTTTTTCATAAACATATTGTTTCATGATTGACACATAGATTATATTGAAATTTCATGATATTGGAAGTTTGTGATGTAAGTGGCAACCCCAACCAAGTTACCCAAGGAACCAAGTTACCCAAGGAACCATGTTTTGGACCCAAGTTCCCCATGGTTGGGGCTACCATGATTCCCTTCTCCCCTAGGAACTTGGGCCCAAAACATGGTTTTCGAAATAATCAGGGTAGGTGCTCCCCAAGACAATTGCCCCAACCATGTGTTCCACAAGGAACTTGCACCCAAAACATGGTTTCGTAGGCAATTTAGTTGGGACTACCAAGTCCCTTTCTCCCTAGGGAAAGTCCTTTTCTAGGTGGGGAAGTTGCTCTTACGGCAACATGGTTAGGACTTCCAAATCCCCTTCTCCCCAAGGAAATTGCTCCCCCAAGTATCTTGGCCGGGGCTACCACTTAGTCCCCTTTTCCCTTGGGAAGTTGTTCCCCATGGTAGTTTGGTTCAGTATTTCAAGTGTCTTTCTCTCCTAAATAGGCAACTTGGTTGGGGCTATCGCAATGTCCTTTGTAGAAAGTTGATCCTTGGGACAACTTGCTTGAAGAAGTTGCCTAAGGGTTTTTATTTCATCCATTTCATCTATGGAAAAGAAGGAGAATTTGGGAAAAGAATCAAAGTTTAGACTTGCTTGTTGAAAGGGTGGAATTCTAACCAGTACATCACATTTTTTTCCTTGAAAATATTGTGCAAGAAAGATATTTAAAAAGTTAATCATAGTTTTTGGGTATAGTCAAAATATTTCAAAAATATTTTTCCTAGTATGCATTATCCTACAAACTATGTCAAGGTTAGTGCTACATTTAATATGTTGCATATGTTTAATGCCTACTAAGGTAATGGGTGGAGCTACCTTTATGGGCTAAATGTGAATAAGTGCTTCAAGTGATTCAAATCTAGCTGCACCTTATATATATGTGAGTTTTTACCAATATCTACCACATTTTTTAAATATATAAAATATTTTCCAACACTCCCCATAAACATAAAAATATTGGATAATGTAATGTAAAATGAAAATCACTTGAATTCCATCACATGGGCCAATCATTATGCCTAATCAATTAACTATAATTAGGTTATGTATTAGAATATAAGTCAAAGTTTCTTTTGTGGTGTCGTAATATTGGCATACTTGTCATCTATGATATGTTTTTGTTAGTGAGTAATTATACACACAAGAGTCAAAAATACATAGAATGGTGTATGTACTAGATTGAATGAATAAAATTATACAAAAAGTTTGATATTATAGTGTCTAGGTGTAAGTACAAATAATTAATACTAATAACCTAACACTAACAATGATATGACCAATAATTAATTAAATTAAATTTCAAACTAACTAGCCAATAATTAAACAAATATTAATTAAAAGCTACAAGTGATTCATATATAAGAGGATAAAACAATACAAATATTCATTAACAATTTTGAATAAATGTGACTCGAATTGTAGCTATTTTACTCTACCTTCATTGTATTATTTCATTAGATTACTTAAAGGAAGTAAACAATTATATTTCTCATTGAAAGGATTGTTAATTTGTTATATCATTAGAAAAATTCTTGTCAATTTTCACCCTATGTTTGCAACTAGTGTGTGATTAATGTTCAAATTAATTCATTTTGCAACTACACTTGTGTAATCTACCTATGTCACTATAGTTTCAAGTGCTTGTAATTACAAATGCGACTACATCCTTATGAATCTAGATTTTAGTTGTACATGTGACTACAATTTGTCACACATTGGGGCTAGGCTACGTAATTTGGACATGTGGCATCATGTGACTATTTATAATATAACCACAAATGTAATTGCAAAGGACAAGTTTTACATTGGCTACATGGGGACCAAGGTTCATGTCACACTTATGTTCATTCATGATAGTGAATAAAAAAATAGATTGTAATAACAAGGGTTTGCAATTGTTAGTGCAACTTATGTGCCACATGATTTTCTTGTGAATGATTGTTTTGATGGCATTTGTATAAGGTGACTAAAATAATTTGAAATCATAAATATCTATTATGACTCAAATCCAATCACTAATTGAGTCATTATTTTCTAAATTTCTTTTTAGTGAAATCCTTCTTCAAATTAAATTATAAGAAACACACATGTTATTTGCATCCTAGAGTTCATTTTTCATTCTCATGAAGTTGGAATTATTATTTTTCACCATGAGTTATTTCTAATTTATAGGAACTTGTTGTAAAGGGCAACTGATCATATTTTTGCAAACTTTGGTTGTGAATTTTAAAATGCAAGATTCTTGAACACAAAGGTGATATTAATTAACTTCTATTCTAGTGGATAAAAAAAGATGCACATTTAAGCAAACTCTTCAACATGTTTATAGTTTGAGTTTTAATGCAATTTTTTTCAATTTTTAATATTGGGATTTCTCGTTTTCATGAAAACTATTGAACTTAAAATTTTCAAATTTGAAATTCTAACTATGTTTTTGTATAAGACATGATAAATCTCTTTGATTATAATTTTATAAAACTTTTTATATATGTTGAGTCTCTATATACAAAATAAATTGGCTCCTTATGGAAGATTTTATTTTTATTTTCTTTTGGTTATTTTCTCATTAACATCTTACAAAATGTTAAGTCATAACCTTGAATTGACTTTGGAAATCATGTGATTGTAATTAGAATTGCTTTGTATGTTAGATTTCACAATTTAGAAAGTTGAAACTTGAAAGATGGTCAAATAAATGCAAATGATTGATTTTCTTTAATTTTTTTGTCAATTTAAAAAAAACTTGACTTTTTCATGATCCTATAAAATTCTTCTTCATTGATTTCACCATCACCTGGTATTGCAATTTTCCAACCATCCAACCCAAACGCTTTGCATGTCAGAACGTAATCCTCACCCTCACTATGAGTTCTTTCTCATCCCTAAATTTGGCCAATTGTTTTTAATAATAATTTCCAATCTTATATTCATGAAACTACTTTCATTAGAAATTTTATAGTTTGAATTGAATGACCAAAAAAAAAAACTATAGTTGCAATTCAAAATATTTTTGGGGTATATTTATATTACAAGTTCTTTACCAATTCAACCTTTGATATTTTTTTTGACTTTATTTCAAAATTGTGCAAAAAGTCTAAACCTTAAATGTGTTTATAGTTTTATGGATTACAAAACTACACCATCATGATCAGTTTCATCAATCATCTCTTGCAATTCTTCATTAGTCATATTTTCACCAAGCTCTTCTGCAACTCGTTTAATATTTTGGAATGAAATCTTACCCTACAAAAAATGTGAAATGTGAAAAAAAAAAATGGAAATTTTGAGTTGTAAAAATCAATTGAATAAAGGTTTTTTTGAGGTTTATTGCTTGCACTTTATTTTATACATTAAATTTTTGGGAGTTCAATTATTAAATTCATTCACATACTAAAAGGTTTATGTAAATAACCCACAGTTTCATCATCATCAAACAAACGAAATGTCTTCATGATTTCTTCCTTTGAATCCGGTTCACCCATCTTAGATGTCATTATGTGCAAAAACTCGTTGAAGTCGATTTTCCCACTACCATCCTTATCTATTTCAGCTATCATTTTCCTAATTTCCTAAACTCAAAAAATACATATGTGAAGAGTTTTAACAATATTTGAAGATTAGGTTATGCAATGGATCCATGACAACTTTGACATATTTGAAATATGTGTGCATGGTATGTTTCATGATGAATTTAAGGCACTTCTCAAATTTTTCACTTATCAAGATCCTAAATTTTAATTAGGTTGTTGGGTCAAATTAAAACATTTGACATTAGCTTGCAAAATGAAAAAAATGAGATCTCCCAAGCAATATAAAGAACTTCCAAAAAAAATTCAATCACAATGTTTCATGAGTTTAAAATTTTAAATTAATCACAACTTCTTTTACTAAACAAAAATGGGGTCATGTGTTTTGAACCAACTAACCTCTTTTTTTGGTTCAAACCCAAGAGCTCTGTAACATGTACCCATATGTTTGTCAAATGTCAAAAAATATTGAACATATGTTGAATAGAACATATATTTTATCTATGTTTCAATAATACAACATTAACTTATGGTGTGGGATTTTCTATTCAACTATTTTTTAAAACATATATTGAATAGAAAATTTCACACCATAAATTGATATTGTATTATCAAAACTTCCTAAACCAATTATATGAATATGTGAAGTGTCATACCTCATTGCAATTCGAAGGTCATTACCATCGATTAATCCTACAAGAATTAAAGATGACACAAATGACATTAGCATCAAATGACATGTCAAAATATAACAAAGAATCCAAATTTTAGTATCAAAAGTTGTGACAAGCTTCATCCCAAAGTCATGATTTTGGGTTGCAATTTGTTGGATTGCTTAATTAAAATTACCATGGAACTTCCAATTTCTAATGATCTTGCAATTTTTGACAAAATGTTTTGATTCAACATGTCACTAATTTTGTTAAATTCCACTTCTTGTTAGACATTATTTTTATAGCTCAATATCATGATTTGTGAAATTTTTACTAATATTATAAATAGGACCAAAAGTTTAGTCCAATCTATTACCATTGCCATCCTTGTCAAAAAGATCAAAAGCTTCACGAATCTCTTGTTTTTGGTCTTCTTTTAAGCCTTGTGTGCGAGCTTTGTTCTTGGCTTCTTTTTTTGAAGGCCCTGCTCCAAGGGAAGAATTCTATTGCCACACAAAAGATGCAAATTAAAAAAGCCAACATTAGACACAAAATTCAAAAAAAAAAAAAAATTCACAAAATCCAATATCCATCTATAGATCATTCACATAGAGTTACACAATGACCTATGTGAACACAACTTCAATAGTTTGGAAAAACACAAATGTAAAAATTCAAAGTGTTTACCATGCTTGATCCTTGAACTTGGTAATCTTGTGACCTAAAGACAAAGTATCCCAATATAGATCTAATATCCAAATCACCTTCAAAATGCCCAATCAAATATCAAAAGGAATTACATAAATCCATGTCCAAACCTTAAAAGTTAAGTTTATGATATGAATGTTGCCTATTTCCTTTTATGTCACTTCAATGGCACTTTTAAGCAACAATGTAGATGGACAACCCCTTTGCAAATGGTTGTAACAACTATGAAGATATAGAAAAGACAATTCAATGTTTGATATGCATTGCTCATCACAACTTGCAACCCACAATTGAACTACCCACATTTTTTGTTATTTAATGGTTGGCTAAATAAAGGTCTTGAACACAATGCCATAGATTCTTAAAATTTACATTATTGTTTTGAGGTTGCCATATATACACAAGACAATAGACATTATAAAACCATTTGAATAAATATGTTATAATGGTATTATTAGGTTTTTTTTAGGCATTTATTATTATTCTATGTTGAAATGTTTAAAGTGCTAGTAAGAAGACGTAAGGTGATAAAAACTTTCAAATGATTAATACCAAATGCTATCAAAGCAACTTCCAATGGTTAGTACAATTTAAAACCCCATTTTCAAATTCCAATTTATGTCCACATCTCATTCAAATATGTTAAGCATTTACCTTGAAATCTAATGTGTCCATACAAAAGATTTGGGTAAAACCAATGGTTGAACTTTTGGCTCAACTCATTCTACAGCACACAAGTTGTTACATGGTTCAACAAAATAATTCAAATTTAAATCTTTACAAGAATGTGAATTTGATTAAATCAAGAAATAATTGTTTGATATTTCATGTCCAAATTGTAAATAGCTTGTGGGGATCCCTTTTGAACAATTCAATGTGACAAATCAATAGTTCAAAATGAAAAATCCCTTGTTTGCTTGACAAAAATTACAAATTTTTATTTTCAATCTTTTTTAGTTAAAATGTGAGCTAGTCAAGTGCATTGTATGAGAACAATTTCAAAAAAAATTAATAAATGGCACTAAAGTTATGAATTCCCATTTCCACAATGCACCCATTAGCTCTTGTATAATATGGTTCAACAATAAGGTGTTTAATATATATATAAAATTGGTCATCTATGTTCAGCAATAAAAATAAAAATATTTAGTAACTCGACATTATCTTAAATAATGAAGCTAGTGTGGTTAAAAGTTTTCAAAATTGGCAATTCCAAAAGGTAATCAATTAGTGCTTTACCAAGGTCCGTGTTATGATGTCACTAATATGAACATCAATGATGCTAGTAATGGGATTGATGATCACATTTCAAATGATTATGAGTTAAGAGTCAAACTTGGCCATCCTAAATGTACATCCTCAAGTCTTTTTACTCATCAATAGTGTGGTCACTAGGTACAAGGGGCTGGTCAACAAAAAAATTGTGGATTGTTAAACCTCTAGGCAAATAATAGATTGGGTTGCTTTTGTTATAGCAATTAAGAATTTTGCACAAGCAAAAAAGACTAAACATAATTTAATTGGCAACTTCGTATCATTTTTCTTCTTTCCTCAATTTTATTGAATCCTACACCAAGTTTGAATTTGACATCATGTTTGATTTTGAACTTGTTTTCAATGAGTAGAAAAAACATAATGATCCTTCATTTAATAAATGTCATTAAACCATACAAGGCCTCCCAAACACCTTCCACAATTTCAAGAAACCAATTGGTTTGGATTAGAATTCATTTGGTGATGCAATTCATTAAGGCAATTTTCACATGGAATTACCCATTAAAACATCATATAAAACATATTAGGCAAAAAGCTTTCTCTACTAGCTCAATTTTAAATATTTGCACATTTCATAATTTGAGCTTTGCATTGCTACACACTACTAGCGATGATCAATTTTATTTTTATTTTTCTTATGTTTTCATATGATTTTCAATAATTCATCATTATTTATGTCAATGTCAAATTTAATAAAAATTAATATACATTTCATGGACATGAAAAGAGATATGTTAATTTGTTTTTTTATATCCATGTTGGTGGATAGGGAAAAAGAGTGAGGTGGTTATATAATGGAGATAGTTATTAAGAAAGAAATGAAATAGTTAGGGTTGAAAATGAGGTAGTTATTTTCGAAATTGTCTTTGGAATGGTCCATGGATGACAATGCACAAGAGGAAGAAAAAAGGGTAGTCTTTGGCGTCACACAACTCGGGAGCTTCCGTTGCCGGGACTCGAACCCGGGTCGCTCGGGTGAGAGCCGAGTATCCTAACCATCTAGACTACAACGGAGGACAGAAAATACACCGACAATAAAGTACTTGTTTCTTTTAGTAGGCACTTTGTCAGGGTTTAGGGCTCATGCCAGGCTGCAACTGAGATGGATCCACTTCAACAGTGGCTCTTTCAGAGGAGAAAATGAACTTTGCAAGCTCTGGTTTTGCATGTCATGATCCATGTGACATCCATATCATGAGCCTTTCTTTACCCAGGAGAGGCACACTAAACATGATAGTCACAATTTATCATATTCAGATTCTTTTGACATTATATGGAAGCTGAAACATGTTTACACAACTTGACATCAAAAGGATTCGTTCACTAGCATTTGCTGTATTGCTTTGAAAACTGCTGAGAAAGCTTGCCTCTCCATCATAAGCTAATTGGATATGTAGCAACATAAATGAAGAGTTAAGCTGAAGTTTCAAAATGCAAAATTTGTAGAGTTGGTTGGGTGCAAACATGGGTTTCCATGAACTGCATTCTTCTCTGTTTCATCCATGCTGGGCAACAAGCCAAGCCAATTGGCTCAGATTTGGAGGATCTCCTTTGCTATTGTCTAAGGTTCCTCAATCATGTACTCAATGGACTGAGATTTTGTCCATGGGGTCAGAATGCTCATCTCATGCTTGGAGGAAAGAAGCAATAACATTCCCTTTTTTCTTCCAAGTGAGTTCCATGAGCAAATCCCCTGGTGCTAAAACTAGCTCTGTTTCATCCATGCTCTGCTACAATCCAAGCCAATTGGCTCTGATTAGGAGGATCTTCCCTGTCTAAGGTTCCACAATGATGTACTCAATGGACTGCCGTTTCGCCCATGGGGTCAGACAGAATCCTCATCTTGTGCTGAAGGAAAGAAGCAGCAACATTCCCTTTTTTCTTCCAAGTGAATTCCATGATCAAATCCCTCAGTGCTAGACTTCCTTCCTTCTTTCTGCCTGAAGTAGACAATACTCAGGGTGGGGTGATCCAGAGCCTTGTAAGCGGTCTTGCAGTCAGCGTCAGAAGAGAACCCTGTTTCAGGTCCATCTGAAAACCCTAATCCATTCCTCTTGCTTCTGGAGATTTAGTGTAGGAAAGGTATGGGGCTAAGAAGGCAGGAGGTTTATCAGCTCAACCATCAATCCCATGAACTCGGGGCGGTCGCAACACGAAATGCTCAATGCAGACACCTCATGTTGATTACTGAGATCTCATCAGCCATATACTAGTTAGATTCCCCACTTCACAATCTCTGCAGGTTGACAACAAGTACTTTCCAAGAGTGTCAAAAAAACGTGGCCTTGGCCAAGCTGCTTAAAGCTTAAACCCTCCCTGTTGTTCCTGACTCAGTTCTCATTCAGCCAAAACACCAGTTAAATTTCCCACTTCACAGACTCAGGAGGTTGAAAACAAAGCACTTTCCAAGAGTGTCAAAAATTATGGGCTTGGCCAAGCTGCATAAACCCTAAACCCTCCCTGTTGTTCCTCACCCAGTCCTCATCATTCTGCTTGCTATCTCCACTCTCGCTTGCTCCTCTCAAAAGCTTGCTGCAGAATAGAAACTTCACAGTAACGTGGGTCTCTAGTGTTGAACTTTCCTGTGGTTTTCAAGGAAGTAGGATAGTACAGAGATGTGACCTCTTTGCCGTATTCAGAGATCCGCAGATAGGGTCCGAATCTTTTGAAAGCAGCCGCCGCTGATCGCATGCTATGCTTTCTTGCCAATGTGAGAGCACAAGACTTTCTGTAGATGGAGGTCACCTTCCACAGCGACGAGCGCTTGTTCACAAATGCGTAGTAGTCCACGATGCTGCGTATGATGCACGAGAAGTGATTCACAATGACTCTGTCCTCTGCTGCAGAATACTTCGGCTGCGAAGTCGCTCGAGCCAACCCAATTGCGTTCTTCTTCGCATATCCTCTTTCCACAGCTTCCGCGATCAGATCCCTAACGGGTGCCAGTAGTCGCGGCTTCGACATGGAATACAGTCTGCTCTTTCTGCTGCCGTTGCTAACTCTTTTGTTGCGCCTCACTTCCACTTCGCCATCGCCGTCGTCTTCGTCTTCTTCAAAACCCTCCTCCTCATCTTCTTCCTCTTCATCTTCACTAAGGTGGGTGTCAGCCTGAGCCTCCACAGGCGCAACTAATTTTCTTCTTCCTCGAGACAATCGAAGCTCCCTGAAGTCTATGAGCTGTGTTCTAGTAGAGAACATTCGGGTGCGAGTGAGCAATGTCTGGGAAAACTCTCTTCCCACTTCTTCTTCTGCGATCCATTTGGAGGCAGCAGCCAGGGGGAATGCTGCTCTTCTTCTAGTAGCGGCGGCTGCAGCATTCGACGACACCCTCCTCATCTCCTCCTGTGCCGTTGTCAAATGAAAACGACACGAAGAAGACCACATGAAATCCGAGCAAGCTTCCGACAACAGATTCTTCTTCTTCCTCACACACCTTCCTGCCACAGTCTGCAGCAATCGACTACCAAAAGAGGACCAAGGATTCATGACATCAAACAAAAATCCCGCACTTGCTTGCTGCCCCTCGTCGTCGTGCACGAGCAGCAGCGACAGCTCCTACGACCCCGAGCTCTCCATTTTCTAGCGGATGCGAGCAAGCTCTTACAGCGCAACAGCACCTCCTGTTAGGGTTTTGTGAGCGTTGCTGCTGTTGTCGCGCGCGTACTTTGCGTCTCTAGACTGACAAAACCCTAACACTTTTGATCTCTGGTCGGGTTTCCACCCGTCTTCTCGCTCGCCCCATCTGAAGAGACATACATTCATTGTTGCTCACCTTCATTTGCGGATTTACTGTTGTGGGTACTGAGCAGAATTTCTCGAGACTGAAGCTCGAATGCTGTGAGGATTGCTGAAGGAGAGGGAGAGACAGAGACAAAAAGGAGAGAGACCGAGATGATGCAGCAGCAAATGGCAGCTTATGCTAGCACCACTATCAGCACCGAGCTAATACAGAAGGTACGCTCAAGCTCCCGGTGCAGACCCAAGGACCATCTTCTTCCATGATGTACTGCACTCTCTCTCTCTATCTCTCTCTCTCTCTCTCTCTCAGAGTTGTTTCCAGTACTGTCCGATGAAGATTCAAAGCTGCTTTTGCCGCTCAAGCTCCCGGTGCAGACCCAAGGACCATCTTCTTCCATGATGTACTGCACTCTCTCTCTCTCTCTCTCTCAGAGTTGTTTCCAGTACTGTCCGACGAAGATTCAAAGCTGCTTTTGCCCTTTCTCTTTGTATGTGTGGAGTTCATTCTGCACTTTACTGGAAACCGGGCTAGAGACACACGCGCGCACACAGAGACACGCAGAGACAGAGACAGACAGATTCCTGCAGAGGAGATCCTCTCTGCTTGTAGGAAAACCCTATTCAACAAACAATTTGCAATCTGTGTTCTTTGATAAAACAAGCTTGCTGTTGCCTAACTGTGCTTGCAAAACAATGTAGTTGTCTTCTCTGGGGGCAGCAGGGGTTTATGAGTGGAGGGGTTTCTGTGTAACATTGCTAACTTTTTTGCCGAGAATCTCTGGCTGCAAGAGAATTCTGCAAGGGATGTTGACTGAAAAATCCTTCATCTCCACAATTGTTCATGATAAAACTCTTGCTGCTGAGAGAGCTCTGGAGCTTTGTTTTTTGTTTTTTTTTGTTTATCTTTCCCACCTTGCTTGATAATGGACTATCTGATAATGATGCTATCCATCTATTCACAATTCTCAAGGATACTCAGTTATGCTTGTGCAAAAAGATGTGAGAGATATATATCACACAGCAATTGAGCTCTTGCACTGGAACCCTAAACCCTGGATGCAATATGAGAGATGTGTGCCTGGGGTGCCCTGCTTGTCTAGTGTATCTGCTCTACCCCACTAATGTCATGACTAATTTGATGCGGAAGAGGGGCTGTGGATTGTGCAGTATTTGGATGAGAACAAGCAGCTCATTCTTGCTATTCTCGACAACCAAAACCTTGGAAAGCTCAATGAATGTGCAACGTAAGTGGAATGGTGTACCAGCTTTTTTTTTTCAAGTACCTACCATCTTTTTTTTTGGCACAGAGCTGTCTCCTGTGATTTGTATGTGTCTGGAAATGCGATAGTAATCTTATCAAGTGTTATGATCTGATCTTATTCTGCGTTGGTGGGGCTGTGCAGTTACCAAGCCAAGCTGCAGCAGAATCTCATGTATCTGGCAGCCATAGCTGATGCGCAGCCACAAGCAGTCCAGAGTTCGCCTCAGGTACTTCTCTATAAAAGGGAACGCTGACTGACATTCATGACAGTAATCTGAATTTTTCTTCAAGTCCTCCATGTAAATTTGGAGTGCAAAAGAAGGGTGTATTGATTCATTCTTCCATTTAGACAAGCATTCTCAGCCAATATATGCAAGTGTTGACATGACACATATGCCTCATGTGGATTCCAATATCTCAAATTCTGCCAAATTTGTATTCAATTCACTTTTTCATTTCTCCCAAGTCATTAAGCTTGACTAACTGATGTTGAAAGTGAGCCACACAGGCTGCCCCAACACCATCAATGCAACAACAATACCTGCAGCAGCAGCAGCAACTCATGATGAGCCAAAGGACACCAATCCCACAATATCTGCAACAAAGCCAACAGGTCTCACCGCACATGTCACAGCATTCCTATCATAGCCAACAAGGAATAGTGTCTGGTGGGAGTGCAGGAGGCCATTTGATGTCCACTGATGGAGCCACAGGGCCTGGTAATGGCACTCAGTCCATGGGGGGATTACCAGAATATGGAAAATTGCCTGGATCTAGGGATGGGGGGAACCAGACAATGGGCATAATAGGAGGGGTTGCAGGGTCATCACCACTCAGCCATCCTGGAAAAGATGGAGGATCTGTGCAGGGTGGGGATGAATCAGAGGTCTCATATTTGAAGGGCTCTGAAGAGGATTGACAGTGAGTTGTAAATTTTTAAGATTGTGCAAATTGCCTGGTTGTTGCTTTTTTTCCTGCCATTTTCCACATGGCTTTGCTGCTGCCCACCCTGGTGTTTCTAATTGGTGCCTGGAGTTTTGTGGGTCATCAAAGCATGTTGTTTTCAAGTTTCGGGTCAGCCTCAAAGTAGAGGTGCAAATGTGAACAACCCTCTTTCAGGCTAAAACTGAAATATCTGAGTCTGAAGGCCATATCTCCAATCCAGTTTCACTACCATTCAGTGCTGGAGCTTCAGTCTCTGGCTCCTAACCAAAGTTTGATGAGAAATTTAGCCTTTGGTTGGAGGCATTTGTTACATATCTGCAGCTGCACTTAATGCTATTCTACCATTCTTGTCGTATGTACAACTCCTTTTCCATGAGTTTTTGTCTTGAGCTAGATCTAATGCAAAGTTTCTGCTCATGAAGTTTCTACATTTTTAAGTACATGCCAAATTCACAGTACTAGTTATACTATTACTCTCTAAACTACAAAGATTAACAATACTAGCTGATAAGCATATTTAATCTCACTAAAGGTACATGGCGTCTCTTGAGTCACTCTCCTTAATAGTGTTTTTAAGGTGACTACAACATGAGGTTGGAAAATTTATTCATACACTTGGTGCCTTCATCCATGGGTGTATTTTAAGATTTGAATTTTCTATATGTAATCTAGCATTGAAAACGGTGAAAGATGATGCATATTTGTGTAGTGGATGACCATTGGCAGGCCCAAGTTTGCTAGCTTGCCAATTGTGAAACTAATGTGGACATGGCTTTTATTGTGCATGGAAAACAAGGAGAATATTGTTGCTCACACACATGCATGCTCTCCACAAGTTGTTGAGAACCCTATCTTTATATCAACCCTATTTTGTAATGATGCATGTCAATGAAGGATGTGGGTTTTTGGTTCATGGCAATAATGGCCTTCAAATGCAAGTACTTTTTCACCATGTTCTTTATGTACACTCTATAGAAATGAATAACCCTTCATTTCTTGCATGTTTCCAACCATGTGGGATCTGCTCAATTTTCCTTATTTTATGTCTCAAAAAGATGATAAAATGAACTTGGAAATCTTGATATCTACAACCAAGATATCAAATGCATTGCAAAAGTGATCCAACCTCTCCTGGAGAGAACACAATAATTGTGTCTTGTCATTAGAGTTACCTGTGAAGTCACCCTGTCTTCACCCTCTCTTTCACTCCTTATTTCCTCTTTCAAGTGGTATTTGCAAAGTAAATTTCTGTAAATTTCTGATTTTTTTAAAATCTCAGTATGAAATGTTGGAACTTAGCATGCACAAGGTTCCAGAGTAATTATAGTAGTTGTACAGGTAGGAGCAATGGAAATGTATGTAGCAGCAGTGGAGGCGCTTAGGAATAGGAAAGACAGGATGAAACTCAGTTTACCACCAAAATTGGAGGGAAAACTAGTTTGGGTCCTAGTTATTTTGTTATTGTAAAATTGTGATTCCCAGTTGTGTTTGATGCCCTATTATACTGAAACTGGCTTTTCTCGCCCCTTAATTGTGTGACTTTATGGATAATTCTATTGAAGCAATTAAATCTGCAAAATTTGCATAACTTTTTTTGCCTTTGGGATATTGGTGGTATTGTGATATTTTGTGTGTCACTTTTATAATAAGCATTTGTGCTGGTGTCCAAGTGACATCAAGGCCAAAAGTAGCTCACACATTGCCAATTTTTTATTTTCTTTTGACTAATAACCTTAAGTTTGAGGTGGATTGTTTGTAAATAAGTTTGCTACCTTCAAGTTGATAGCCTAATGGCTAGTATTCATGACAACCTTGCAAATGATTGTTATTCTAATTTTTCATGTTAAAATGTTACTCATCAACATAATAACCTATTAGACAATAAAAGATGTTCACCAAGGGGCTTTTTTTTTTGGTGAAATTTTGCATCATAGTGACCAAAACACAGCTAGTGATATTCATACAAAGAATTTTTATTGGGATAAATGTCCCAAAGTTGCCAAATTTCAAGGGTTTTTTCTTTTTGAAATCAGCAAATTTGAACAATAGGTTCCAGCATATTGTCAAAATATAGTAGGATTCCTAAAATTTTCTACTTTCTTATTTAACATGTAACCAAATTTGGCCAAGTCTTCTTGTGCAAATGATTGTTAGACCACCTACCTCACCAAAAAAAAAAAAATTGAATCACTACATCACATACTTGCCCCCTACAAGATTTAGTGCTTTATAATATTTTAATAATGTGTTCAAGATTAAGTGTTAATTAAGTGTTGATACAATCATTAATATGACGTTGTGATTGCATTATAACACATTGTGATGATCAAACATTATATTATAATGTCATAATAATATTATGTCGATAATTTATTAACACTTAATTTTGAACACATTGTTAAAATGTTGTAAAAGCATAAATACATGGAGGGGGCAAGTTTGTGATGCATAGTGTAGTCAATGGGTCATTCAAAGTTGTAGGGAGCTAAATTTGAGGAAGAAAATTTTGAAAAAGAAAGCCCTTAAGTGATGGTTCATTAGTGTAGCCCCTTCTAGGACCTTAAAATTTAAAAGGACTTGGGTTCAAACCTAATGGTATGCAAGTGAAATTCTTGTTGGCCCTTTACCATTGGGCTTGACTTGGGGTCTTCACCAACAACTTGTCAGTCAAGTTTGCTCTTGTGTGCCAAAAAATTAAAAAATTAAAAATAAATTTGAAATAAAAATATTAAATAACCATTTCCCCCCTCCCTCTTTACAATGGTTATAAACTTTGTAAATGATGCAACATTACCTTCAAAGATGAAAAGATATTTGTTACTTTTTTTTTTTAAAACTCAATCCTTCATTTTTTTCATATATTACAAAAACAACAATGGTCAATTCTTTTAAATTCTCACACCTCTTCAAATGTGACTAATTAATCTCACTAATCAATTTCATTGAAAGTTAATGCATTATCTAATATTCCTGCTTAATGAAAACTAAGATTGAAACAAATTAATATTCTTTTATTTCCCCACTTTCAATTGAAAGGGTTGTGACGTCAGGCATGCCACAACAATAACAATCTTTAAGCTTAGGAAAAACCTTGGTCAAAACATCTACAAACATGGACTCAATAGAAATATAACCCCAAGACAATAATTTAGTTTTAACTTGCTTGTGCAAATAATGATATCAAATTTCAATGTGTTTGGAATGATCATGAAATTTTGGATCTTTGAACAAGGCAATACAAGATCAATTGTCACAAAATATCATTATAAGTAAGGGCTATGAGTAGCAAAGGTCATCAAGAAGTTGATGTAACCAAGTGGGTCAAAATGAATTACAAGGAACCATTGTTATTTTACATTAGCATTGCCTATCCTTTTTCCCCAAAATAATTTTTTCATACGAATGATTTTTTGAATGATTTTTTTTGCAACTTGTTATGAAAAATGATTAGAATTTCCCCAATAAGTCAGAAAAAATTCTTAATCATTTTTGAATAAATATGAATATGTACAAATGTACAAATTCCTTGCAAGTTTTATGTTTTGTTTTGAAAAATGATGCTAATTTGAAATCATACCAAACAATCTTAATATTTTTAAGTTAAATTTAATTTAACATAAACTACAACTTTGTTTGATACATCATGTACATTATACCCCATTTATATGTGGTAAAACACTCTTGAAGTTTTGAACTTCTAAATTTTCAAATATACATACTTTGAATTTTCAAAGTTTTAGAATTCCACATTTTTTACATTATGGATGTTTTTTTAGTGTGTCTAAGAGGTTATTATCATTTCATATTTTTTACCATCAACTTATGTCTATTATATGAGTCTTTTGAAAGTCCTTTGTAAAAGTGTCATTTTTTAATGATAAATTTTTTCATTTTCAAAAGTCCTTAACTAAACCAAAACTTTAAATTGGGTCAAATGGATTTTTAATTTGAGTTTTTTGACATTTATGTGTGTTAAAAAGGAATAAAATGCCATGATTACCATGTTTTCAAATGGCAATAAATAAATAAATCTCTAGTTTTTTATGACAGAATCTCACATTTGATGTCTTTTGTGGCTCCTTGTATTTCATTTTGACCCAAGTTGATTCTTTAACAATTGTAACAACAATATTTTTTTCTTTTGTGGATGATAAATCCACCAATTTTTGGTTTTAAGACTTCTAAGAAATAGCCCCGTCCAAAAGTAAAGACATATTTTTAAATGGACTTTTGAATTTGCACATGTGATCTACCTAGTTTGTATCACACTAGCCAATGATGCAACCAATTAGAAAGGATGTCAATCTACTATACTAAATGTCACATTTGGAGGTCTCTTGCAAGTAACAAAATATACACTTGATAACATACCAATGAACTAGTCAAAGGTTGGCCATAAATTAGGTTGTGTTGTTGACTACAAATGCCATGTCAAAGTGAGTGTAAGTGGTCACGTGGATGAAATTACTAACTACACTAACATAAAAAATCAAAGTCATGTCTTGAACTTCAATGTTAAATGGGGGAAACATTTCAAAAGTTGGCTTCATTCCAAATGGCATGGGTGTTAAACTCGGTTTACAGTTTACCATCCCAAATTGTTAAAGCTTTTCCAAAATGTATTTTTCTTGATTAATATGATTAGTTTTGTTTGGCCTATTTCAATGGACTTGAATGTCAAGATAGTAATGAAACTTCCCATTGTTGGTCATCTCAAAAGCTTGAAATAGTTCCATTTTTGTAGTGTTTAAAAATGGAATATTATTGGAAATTGAAATAGAGCCATCAACATAAAATCCCAAAATGATAAACATGTGAATGAAATGTTCAATGTATACTTTCGGGTAACTTTTTTTTTTAAAAACCAACTTGCAATAAATATTCAATAAAACATTCATACCACATGCAAAGGGATTGTTTAAGACCATATATGGTGCATAACAATCAATAAACTTTATTCTCAACTCTAAGTTGTTAAACTAAAGGGCTAGTTTATATAAAAAATTCCAGCTAAAACATTGTATAAAAATGTAATTTTTACATCCATTTGATGGATTTCAAAATTAAAAATGGTTGTTAAGGTAATCAAAATTTGAAGAAAAATCATTTTGATGACAAGAGAAAAAATCTTGTCATAATTGATGCCGAACTTCTAGGAAAAACCACAAGCAACAAATTGGGCATTATATTATGCAAGGGAACTATCTACATTGTGCAATTGGGTGGTAAGTCAACAAGCTCCAAAGTGCTATTCTTAATAAGGGAATCATATTCTTGGTTAATGGTTTTTCACCATTGGGGAGCCTCCAAACTTGAAAGAGCTTTTGAAACAAAAAAAAAATTATTAACTTGGGATGATGTGGATGCACAAACTTATTTTGGAAGTGTCAAGCCTTATGGCCTTTAATGAATTGAACAAAAATGCATTAGGAGTCTAATGTATGGTAAGGACATGTGGTAAGTACCTTTTTGGGTAAAGAATTTGAAATTTATGGGTTATAGTTAGTGTATTTGGAGTCAAACTTTGAATAGGATGAATAGGATTTACTTTTGGTTGTAAAAGTGCATTTTGAATTATTGGTGGGACCATTTGTGGAGGTGGGGGTATAGCTAGAAGTAGTGGTGGGGCCACTTCTGGGTCATCCAAATAAATGAATTCTTCTATGTGATTAGAAGAATTAATTGGAGCATCAATGTGTGTGGGTCCTTGGTCAAGGAGAATTACTTCTTCATCAAATATGACATTTCAATTCAAAATTGTTATGTGTGCATGTCAATCATATAATTAATAACCTCTACTGTTAGTTTGGTCTCCATACCCAATGAAGACATACTTTAAAAATTTATTGTCCCATTTTTTTCAAATTCATTGAAAAACTTGAACATAACAAAGACATCCAAAAATATGCAAATGGGCCAATGTTGGGTTGTGATGGTTTGAAACCTCATAGGGGATGGTATTTTTAAGGTCAAATATGGCAATCCATGGTGATCATGAACATGAATCATTGATTGTTTATGGATAGATCATGAACACAAATGAATGATTAATTGGCTAATAATAAAATGATTGATTGTTTGTCAATTATAATTAGGTTGAGTGATGCTACTTCATCAAGTACCTTTTGAAAATCCTTTAAAAATATGGTAATTAAATGGCCTTTTCAAAGTTTGATGGTCATCAATTTTCTTTGAATATAAAGTTGGGAAGCATGATCTATGTGTTCATAAATTTGTTTGAATTTTGCCCATACCCCAATTGAAGTTTTCTAGGATTGAACCAAATGAAGTTAAACATTTCCATGATGTAGGAAAATATATGACCATGTTTTGTTATCACATAGAGACCATGCACGAAGTGTTACATGATTTGTGTTTCTAGGATTGGGATTTGACCCATCCACCATGGGAAAAAATCATTCCTTTTTAGGAACATTTCAACTTTCATGTTCCATGTGAAATAATTTGTAATATTGAACCTTTCAACAAAATAAGCTCTCACCTCTTAATTAGCAATAGAAAATAACATTGTGATTATCAATCAATGGATAATGATGTACTTGTGATTTTGTTGATAAATTTATTTTAAATTATCCATGAAGTTATTAAAGTTGATTCAAGAATGCCATGTAATATCAAAAAAAATCCTACTTACAATTTTTCTTCTCTTGTTGACTTGAATGTGCTATCACTGGACATATTATTTTAAATAAAAAACACAACTTAAAACATGTCATGGCTTTGATACCATGTTGAGAATGCAAAGTTGAAAAAAAACAAAAAAAGGATAAAAAAGACTTAAACATTTATTGTTCTTTTGATGATGTCTTAATACAAGAAAGTCCTTTATGTAGGTTAAAGTGAACCATCACACCTCTTCATATGTGATTAATCAATTTTATTAATCAATCTCATTAGAAGTTAATGCATTGTCTAATACCTAGGACAAAATTTGGGCCAATATGGGAAAGGAAAGAATTGAGGCAAGAAATTACAATTATAACAAATGCACATAACATTATGAGAAATCATGTTCATGGCAATTGAATTACCTTGCAACTAAAGCTCCAAAACAATTAATATATAACTACGTTACAATTGTCCCATAGAAATAAGGGGAATTAATGAATAAAATGTCACATTAAAAATGTCACATGGAATTGTATTGTAATTATAAGTTAGTTGTAAGATGGACATATCTATACAATAGAATGTACACAACATACGTACGGTTGCAAGCAACCATGTTTGATTATGTTGGCAAATTACACTTTGGTAACATGTGACAACTACATTATAATTACAGTAAATGTAACACCCAATTAACGATTCCTTTGCAACTAGTGTACATTTTTCACACATCTGATTATGCCACATGTATGCATTTTCATTGCCCATTACATATAACATTTTCAATTTGTTTGTAACTAGTTGTCAACTATACTTCCCATTGATCTAGCTAGTTGTGCCATTAGGTTGTCACTACATAAGTATTACCTTTTCACTATTTTGTGATTATTGTTCAAATTTTTTATTACTAATTTTCCATTACACTGCAATTCACAACATCATGTCACCTTACAAAATTATTAGACCATATAATTCATTGAAGATGAAAGTTTACTCTTGAAATGAAATTTAAAACAATATGTGTATTGTATTGCAAATTTAATTAGGGTGTACATGTGGATCTACTTTTATAAACCTATCTTATACCCCAAATATCTAATTGTTTCATTGACAAAGGCTGATTTTTCAAGCCAATCATGTGCCTATGTCTATTATAAAAAAATTCAAGATGAATTATAAATAATATATTTTTTCCTTCTAATAATTAAATTTTAGTAAATATGTAAGCCAAAGTAACAAAATTAGCCAAATCAACAAGTGGACACATTAATAAAATCAACATGCGATTATTGTGAATAATTAATATGCAACTAGATTTCAACTTGGAATTTGAAATTTGAAAATATGAAATTTGGGTGAAAAACTTTTAAACAAATGACACATGAGAATAAATCAACAAATCTCCCCTTTTGAATTAACAACTTCCATGCATCTATGCCTATTGTTTAAAAACTCGATATGAACTAAAAAGGAGGTTTTTTTCTTTAAACATTTTTGTTCATTTCCTCGTCTTTTGGTCATGTAATTATCATATCATGTGCTATATAACTAAGATTTTTTTTTTTTTTTCTAGTTTAGACGTGAAGCTAAAAGGTTGTTACAAGTTTTTGATTTATTTAAAAAATTTCGAGTTTGAAAGTTCTTATTCTTGTTCTGAGAGTTGAAGGTTCTTGTTTTTGTTATTATTCGTATCCATTGAAAGTTCATGATCTATGCATCATGAAATGTTTATTTGCATGTATTAAAGAAAAATGGTGTGAAAAAATCTTCCATTTTTTTAAGAAGTTGACTTGTAAAATGTAATTTATAATGATGAGGGATTTGTGAGGGGTGAATAATTTTTTATGAGAATCATGTTGTGCCTTTTGTTTGTGTGTTTGAACATTTGGATTTTTGAAATGGAAAATGGAGTTGAAATAAAATTAATTTGTTCAAACACACATGTCATTTTTGTGCATTTATGATGATGTCTATTATTCGTGTTATAAGGTGAAACTTTGATAATGTTTGAATCCATCAAAATTAAAGTTGTGCATGCAAGGTAAGGTTTTTTCAAAAATAAAATGGTGGTTTTGTTTGAAAAATATTGTCTTGAGTAGAAGGGCATGCACATGTGATGTTGTATAATTTGGTTAGGTTAATAAATATTTCATTGAATGTGTTATTGTTTGTTGTGTAATAATCCAAACCAATACATGCAAGAAGACGAATTCCAAAGCAACAAATTAGGTGAAGTAATAGACCAAATATGGTGAATTCTAACCTCAATACTCCAAGTATGTGATGCATTTTATTTTGAAAACCACAATTTTACATGAGTGTAACTGATTACATTTTAGTTTGTATCATGTTATGTATGTTACACTCTAGTGATAAATAATGTTTATTAATGACATTATAGTTATAAATTTATTTATTTAAATTGAAAGAATGGACATTTAGATATCGTTTGTATTACAATGTTATGTATATGTTATTGATCTCATTTCACATGTGACATTGAATACCATATTATGGTAGATTTTAAACAAACAATGTGAAATGAAGAAATTATAGTTCAAGTTCCATTTCAATTATATATATATTGTTTAGATGACAATATTTGATTATGTGGTTCATCATCTTTGTGATGAACTTTTGTTATAAATAGTTTGGGCAATATATTTAGACTTATAATCAATTTGCATTTCAATAAATAATTTTAAAAAAAATGTTTTTATAATGCATTTTTCAACTTTGAAATTTGAATGCCAATGTACACAATTTTTGATCTATTTCATATTTGTAAATAGTGATGGAATGCAATTATGCATTATCCATCACACTTTGGACTTTCATAATGCGTGTGCAAGGTCTACACATTTGCATTATAAGATGTAATTTAGTTGTTCAATTTTATTAAAATCAATTGCCATACAACTACTTTAAAACCCATAACTAAACACATAGTTGTAAAGGACATCAACAAATTTCATTTAAAAATGCATGAATGAAAAATCACATAAGCATCAAGTTATTAATGGGTGAATGAAAAACCATGCAACATTAAATTTGTCAATGAACGAATAAAAAAATCAAACAAACATTAACATTACACCAAAATGTGATAAATACAACTTGACTTTTTAGATTAACACTACACCAAAATGCGTTTTGGTTCACTCTAGGTTTCATTAGATTTTGAATGAATTTGGACATTTTTACTAGGGTGAAACTTGTCAACCTTTTAGTGAATAAGGACCAGTTTCTATGGACAATGAATTGATCCATTAGTACTTAATGAAACAAGGTTATTTTCAAATGGAATACTAATTTACCAAGTCATTTCACTTGCTAATTAATTAACTAAGCAACATGAAAATCAATTAAATTTGAATTATTTAATATTTAATGTAATATTTAATATTATTGATAATTTCATGGTTTTCAGTTTATGAATTATTGACACGTGTCATTACCTATGCAAGGTTAAAAACCTATCATAAGTACATTAGCCATGTAATCAACCTAAGTAGACACCTATTTTAAAAAATTACATAGAAAAATATTTGGTCAATTTACCAATGTTGACCATAAACACATAATTTGTGAGGTTTGATCCCTTGACCTCTAAGATGGAAGCAAACACCTTTACCATCAAGCCACCACACTTTGTTGTGATAATGTGTTACATTGCATTTCATTTATCAAAACTTCATTTTAAACTTTTCAAAAACATAAATTTTTAAAATTCATATCTTAATAAGATTTTGTCCAAATGAATGATTAATGTTTATTTTAATTTTTTTCAATAATGTACGTAATTACATTTATTTTCTTTTGAAAATGTAAAATCATTTGAACAAATTTTTTTTTGAATATTATTATTCAATAACATTTCAATGACCATTTTTTTCAAAAAGAAAATGTTTAATAAATGGATAATTTTTTTGCTAATATAATAATACTACCTATGTTAAGTTATTTTTAGTTATTTTAGGGCTACTTTTCATTGTTCTAAGTTATGTCACCTTAAAATATTTACAACTATTTATGGTTATCTTTAGTTATTTTGGTTATTTTTAATTATTTCACCCTAAGTTACTTTCAATTAATCTAAATTTTTTTTGGTTATTTTAAGTTATTTCACCTTAGGTTACTTTCCATTATTTTAAATTACTTTTGGCTATTTTAAAGTTATGTCACCTTAAAGCTATTTTTTAGTATTGTAAGTTATTTTTGGCTATTGTAGGTTGTTTCACTTTGTGCTATTTGTAATTATTAAAATATTTTTTAGCTATTTTAAGTTATTTCATCTTAGATTATTTTCGACTATGTGAAGTTATTATTAATTACTTTTGAAACTTGGTTATTGAAGGTTATTTCACCTTATGTTATTATTGGTTATTTTAAATTATATTACCACAAATTATTTGTGTATTATATTGTGGTTATTGTGGCTATCGATGGCTATTATATTAGTGGCTATTAATGGTTATTTTATTAATGGCGATTGGTGGTTATTAATGGTTATTTTATTGGTGCCTATTAGTGGCTATTGATGGCTATTTTATTAATGGCTTTTAGTGGTTATTCTATTAGTGATTATTGGTGGATATTATATTATAAATTATTTGTTGGATATTCTCAGATATCATAGGCTATTAATAGTTATTTTATTGTAGGTTATTCTAAATTATTTTTCATAGGCTATTATTGGTTATTATAGATTATTTTACCTTAGTTCATTATATTATATTATAGATTATTTTAAATTGTTATACTTAGGATTAAATACTTTATAATAACATAAAATATAATGACCTTGAATAACCTAAAGTATAATTTGAAATAAAATATATTAACTTAAATAAAATAATTTAAGGTTAGTTGAATAATTTAATTTAAAATAACTTAATGCAAAAACCTATAATAAATTAACTATGATACCTTAAAGTAAAATAACACATAATAGTTTAAGGTATAATAATTTATAATACCTATAATAACTTAGGGTATAAGTTAGAAAAACTAAGGTATTTTAAATTATATAGGATATATCATAAAATAACATAGGGTATTTAAAACAACAACATAAATAAAATAAAATTTACCATAATAAATTATAATAGTGAATTATGTCAATTAATAATGAAACACAATGTTTGCATAGTGATATTATAGTGAAATAACTTTAATTAGGGTGAAATCATTAAAATGAAGTGAATTTATTTCACTTTTAAAGTTCCATATTGATTTAGGCTAATGAACTACACCCCACTTTTGTATCAATGTGGGGAAGAAAGAGACGTAGGACAACTTTTTTTTAAGGCATTAAGACATGTTGCTACTATGGGAGAATGACTTGAAAAAACATTACGAGGCTTTCAAAAAGAATTTTCACCTTTTGCACTTACATTTTTCATAATTAATGATTTTAAGGAGGAAAAACAAGTGGAAAAGAAAACTATAGAAGTAGAAGAAAAAGTTGAACAACCTGTTGAAGTTGAACAATCGATGGATTTTTCATTAGCACAAATTGAAAAAAGATTTTTTGATGTGGAAGCTAATTTTCTTGACATACTTGTTGCTATACCTACCAAGGCCCGGTCCAAATACATGATAAGGTGCAAGGGAAAGGAACATGTGGAGGAGGGCAGTTCATTTGCCAAAATGACTCAGAAGCAAACACTTACTGAAATAAAATAAATTCAAAAACTAATTTAATGGATTTGAATGGGATCCAAAAAACGACAATGGGCAAAGTGAACCGGTTTGGGTGGCCTATTTGTTGTTCATTAGATAATTCCATGACCAGACTTGTTGGAAAAGTTTTGCACAATTGGGAATCCATAGAAGATGGATGCATTAGGGCAATTGTTTGTGGTGAGAAGATCACCATTGACCAAACATTAATTGTTCAACAAATTGGTGTCAGTGCTAAAGGGGCAGTTGATGTATCGAACACATTGGTCAAGGAGGCCCAAATTGCTCTCAAGAACATAGTTAAATCAAATGCATTTGTGAACAAAGAATAGTGGAACATCATCTAGGTGAAGGAGGAGTACCACATTAGATTTGCAATAATTATACAAATCATTTACCAACGAGAAAGGTTAGTTTATTTCAATAACCATATTGCCATTATTCTAAATTTGGCAAACAAGGGAAATAAAATCAACTGGTGCTCCATTATGTTGACACAAATGTTAATAGAACTAACCCGATGGACTGAACACCAAAAACAAATTGTAGTAGGGTTAGCAGTGCTTGATAAGAAAGCAACAACTTGTTACTTTAAAAAAATTATAAAAGTATGTTTATAACATCGATTTCACTTCTTAGAGGGAGATATGCCTATTGATTATCCAAAACCACAACTGGTTCAGGAAAGAAAGAAGAAGAAGGTTTTTGTGAAGCAATTTAGAGATACTTCTCTTGAAGTTGTGAAGGAGTAATTCATTAGTGAACATTGATCAGTGTGCTTACCTAACATATCACCACAACTAATTCGATAGTCAGAATGGGTGAAGATATGAATTGAATCGTCAACACCTGGGGACAAGTTGAATCCAGAACCAACCAATTCACCACTGAAGAAAAAACCTCACACCTGTCAATGAATTATGATTATGGAGGGAGGTGATGAGGACATGACTTGATGTTACTACACAACAAGATGATGAATCAATAAGGACAAAAAGTGACCAATTCATGGAAGATTGAAGTGAATTTGATTTTGAACAAATACCAAATCAAGAGCCTTTACATGTTCAAAAAAACTTCTGCTCCTACAAAACATGTTAGCAACCCATTATCAATAGGTACATAACCAATTCAACCAATTCAACCTAAACCTGTTGAACTAGTTCAGCCTAGACTTGTTTATATTTTTCCCGAGATGTCGATAGTCTATGCTCAACATGAAAGTCTAAAACATGTTACACTTTTCTTTGAGCAAGTAGCCTTGATTGCCAGACTTGGTTTCAAACAGTAGATAACTTAGTTGATTTGAAAACCAAATACAATATTATTAAGAACTTGTTAGAGGACACTAACAATTAGCTACAGGCCTATTGCCTAAAATTGGTTAACCATAAACAAGCCTTGTAGAACAAAGATAAGGACTCAATTATTATGAAAACCCAACTATTTAAATTATAAACAAAAAATACGCATTTGGCTACTAAAAATGTTGGAGCTAAAAGGGCAATCAAAAAGGTTAAAGTTATGTAGTTAGAGTACAATGAGTTAAACCATGTTCATTTCAAAACTCATAATGACTTGAAGGCCATGCAGACTAATTTTGACCAGTTAATAGTGGACTATGGCAAGATGTAGGCCATTGTGTACAACGGGAGAAGAATTTGTTGGAGCTAGAGAATACATGTTTGTAGCAAAGGGAATAGTTGATGGAAGTCAACATTAACATGGAAAATTGTACCCATGTACTTCGGGTATAGATCTAAGAACTAATAGGCAAATTGGAAACACTTCGTCAAGCACCAAGTAAAGTTTTTCAAACCACATACGTGGATAATTGGTTGAAAGAGTTTGAGGAATGTTTTTGGATAATGCCTTACTTAAGGTACAAAACCAAACATTGGCTGTTAAAAACTCGAAATGGAAAGAATGGTGGTAAACTGTATAGGAAATTGGGGAGGAACAAATCCAAGATAGTTTGGAGATAGTTCGTGCAAATGAATAAGCCTACTTGAATGAACTGGTTGCATATCGATTACAATTTGAGGGCTATACATATGATTAGTTTACTAATAAATTGGTTGAGGTACTTGTTATTGTTTTCTAAAAAATTTCACCTATATAAGTAGCAAATGTAACTACAAGTTCTTGGAATGAATTTGTTGTCATTATTATTGAGGAACCCAAACTAATTAGAGGAGGAGTAGCCTTGAACACATAATCCCTTAACCACATGATGTTGATCCAAGTAAAACAAAAACAAACCTCACATTTAACCTTTCCAAGTATAGAAAGACATTTAAAAAGTATGAAATGAAGAACACAAAACAAACCAACAAACATCAATGGCAATTTTTAGAACCCTAAAACTTGTCACCACCCATTTTCACTTCAAAAAACCCTAATTTCAAAACAAAAAAAAAACATTACCCAATGTGAAATCAACTCAAATAAGATAAAATTTGAAAATCTTGGATTCAATGCAACAATCCTTGTCCCTATGGGCCCAACAAAGCCGAAAATATACACAAGATGTGCAAATGTTGAAAAAGTCAACCTTTAAATAGGATGATGAAAATAAATGTTATGGAACATTTATGTAATTTTACAAGACTTAAACATCTTTCCATTAAGTATTGTGATCACAAAAAAATTCCATTTTGTTTTTTCAACTAATTGTGTTCATAATTATGTCACAATTCCACCAATCAAACATTGACTAATTGAAAGGGTTGTGTGTCAAATTGTAATTCACCACATAGTGACATCTATATATTTTTTCATGAGAACACATGTTCCCAAAGTTCCTAACATGATTAAATATATATTTTCAATGCACTTGGAGCTTTCCAATCAAAAGATATTGTCTTTGGAGCAAAATATAAGGTCTTATGTTAATGGCTTTCCATTAGGTTGTTCTGTGATCACATCACACTATGTAACTATGATCATAGTAACCTAAGACCCTTAAGAGACCCTTAAGATGCATATGTGGTTGAGCCACAGATCCAAAAGGGATACACCTACTTTGTTGCGTTCATGGGGGAGAGTGCACGACCACATATGATGCAGTTTGATTATTTTGCCTCCATAAATTGCTAGGGATGGTGAGTTAATGTTATGCACAAGCAAACACACGTTCTCCCAATGCCATCTTTCTAATCATCATGGTGACAAATGGACATTGTGCTTATAATAAATGATAGTCACACTTTGAAAAACATAATCATTTTTAGCCTAACTTGTGCGGGTCTTGTTTCACAAGTCGCTTTTTTTTGGGGAGTGGTTGCGATGATTATAACTTAAGCAAAGATTGTGTCATATTGCGACTAACACCCTAAGAACAATTTCATTCCTTTAACAATAGAAATATTTGGATGTTTACACCAACAAGCGGATGACTTCCTTCATTGATGTGCCAACATGACATGATTAGTGAAGGGCTTTGGCTTAGGTCCTCCTTTTTCGATTATATGTTCATTTTATAGGTAGAGGGAGTCAATGACTTTTCAGAGAATTTAGGCCAACATTATTTTACGTTGGACAATTGTGGCAACATGAGATCAACACTTTTTTAAAGTTTAGTGTCTCTCTAAGTTTTTCGCCAATCTCCTTGCACAACTTGCTTTGTGTTAATGATGATGGATTTAGGTCCTAGGTTTGATATTTTCTCCTCTTAGGGCTCCCCATTGTGCATTCTGCATTTTTGGGTGTGGTCTTATGTTTGGATTTTAATCCTTTTTTTTTTTTGTTTTTGTTCCCTTGTTGGGTGTTTTTTCTTTCTTTCTTTCTTTATTTTAAAAGACCGTTCCTACTATGAAATGTAGGAAAAGATAACTAGCAATTACAAATTTTTTGTTTGCTTACAATTGGTTGAAACCAAATCACCATTGGAAATCACTAGTTATATTTAAAACCAAAATTGACCTTGAAACCCACTAATAAAATTGAATATATTTTTATTAAAGAAAAAAAAAGAAAGATGAAGGAAACTAACAATGATTCACCTCCCAAAAATTAATAAAATCTTTAATTCAAAATTAATATGACCAAATATGATTAGATTTACTGTTTTCTTCTTTGCTGGTGCGGAAGCGTTTATTGAAAGCGTTTATTGCTCGTGTAAAAGAAAGCGGTTCGCTGCTGGTGTGAAAGCGGTCGGTTGAAAGCAGTTTGCTTGCTAGTGTGAAAGCGGAGTGTTGAAAGCCATTTTTTGCCTGTGTGAAAGCGGTTCCATCCTCATCGCTGGTGCGAGAGTGGTTCCGTACTAGTTGCTGGTGTGAAAGCGGTTCTGTCGTCATTGGCGCAATCGGACGCCGAACGGATTACCAGGAGGATGTCGCGCCGGAAGATTGTGTTTCGGCGGTGGATTTGGAGGTTGGCGATGGCGAGGCTGATGTTGGGCGACTAGTTTTGGAATTGGGTTTCTGGATTCGGCAATATCTGAACATTGTACGTGTGCGCAATTTGAAAGTTTTGTTGTTCCAAATGGAGATGGAGGTGAGGAGGGTAGGGAAGCAGGACTGCTTTGTGTCGCTGCCTGGCAGCTTGCTGGAGGTTTTATTGTCCAGTCGGGAGCTTCCCTCCTTCCCCGTGGTACTGGAGCTGCGTCTCACGACCAGCAGCGTAAGAGGAGGACGAAGTGGCGGCAGCGTGGGCGACGGTACATGGTTCCTTGCATGGGATGGCTCTGCCTCTCGCTCTTCCCAAGTTGAGGTACTTATCTAGGCGCAACCAGCAGACGACCTAATTCTCTTGGCAATTGCTCACCGTATTCGATCCCGTTCTGTAATTCCTCTTTGTTTTTCTCGAGACATCATGCGTTGGTCCTCAGAGTAAAGAAGCTTTGAAACCCTAATTTTGTGTAACTCGTTGGTCCTCAGAGGAAAGAAGCTGTAAAACCCTAATTCTTTCTGTGCACCAAATCTGAATCCTGTTGATGATATACACAAATCACAATTGCTCATTTTTTTTGTAATTGCAATTCTTACTTTGCTGTTCACATGAATGATGACATTGCAACCAACAAGTTTTCAGGCACTTGCTTCACCATCATTCCTTACTTGCCTGTGAAATTGTACTACCTGGAACATGATGCTGTGGAGTTTCAATATGCGACCTGGATGGTACTTTGAACTAGCCATGGGGATTGTGATTTAAGGAGCTTGTGTATGTGTGTGTTTAATTAAGGTCTCAGAAGCATTGGCAGAGTGCATTGGCTTGAAAGATGGGGCAAGAGTACTTGTGCGGGCGAAGGTGGAAGTGGCAAAAGCAAAGACGGTGACCATTGAGCCTGCAAGCGAAGATGACTGGGAGATTCTGGAGCTTAATGCTGACTACTTGGAGCAGCATTTACTTGCTAGGGTTGGGTTCATACATCCAAAGCAAAGCCTCTTGTTGTCATGGAGATCCGTCTGGGGTTTTAGGAGAACCTGTAAATGCTTTGTGCATATGTAAAAGGCAAAAGCATGTTTGCAGTGAGCTTGAACCAGTGAATTTGTTTCTTCTTGCAATCCAATTTATCCTTGTCACATTTCTGCATATCAAGCAATGGGATTATAACTCATTCCTGGATGAATTGGGGATCACAGGTGGGGGTGTTGCGTGAAGGTCAGCGATTTCCTGTGTGGGTGGAGAGTGGCACTGTCTTGGTTCTTCTAGCTGTCTCTACACAACCAAAATCACTGGTTTGTATGTTTGTCACTTCAAAACCTATTGTTTTCCTTTGTCCAAATTGCGTTTGTCATTTTGTTTGTCTCTGAACCATGTTGCTGACATTTTGGTTATTTTTGTGGAAATCATCTTCATCCTAGCTTTTCCCTTTTTATTTTTATCCTGTCCCATGATGCATGAACCTGATTTGAACAATTTCAGGTCCGGTTAGTGGCAGGTGCTGAGCTCATTGTTGCACCCAAGAAGCGGCAAGTGATGAAATCACTAAATGATGCAGGAGTTCCAGAATGTGATGGCAATCCTTCTGGAAATGTCTGCAAGGATACATTTCCAACTCAAGCTGTGGAGGTTTGGCTTCGGGTGCAAGAGTTGGACCCTTCTCTTTTGCAACCAGTTGACCTTCAGGGGACTGTCTGCACTACCTTGCCCACAACAGTCCTCTTCATATGTCACTCAACTGCAAAGATGGCTTCACTCAGGCATGGTCAGCTTGTTGTTTTGTCAGGTCATGATTATAGAAACTCAATTGTTGAATCTAGAGACAACTCTGTTGAGAAAGATTCAGCATCTCGAGCCTACTCAGGCAACAGTAGAGATGGACGAAGATCTCCTGGAGTTGCGAAAGATGATCCTGGAACTGAAGGTTTGGGAGAAGAGAAGGCAGGAGTGAGGACGGCAATTGTCAGGGTTGTGGTAACAAAGGCAGTGACAAGAGGCCATGTCATGCTTGCACTGCCTCTTCGACTGTACATGGGTTTTGAAGTGCATAGCCGTAAGACCACTAGTTCTTTCTTCCTTCTTTTTCATATCATGGATCCAGTAGATCTCTGCACCCTTGACTGTGGCTTATCTCTTGAGTGCTAGCCAATATCATGACTGGGTCTTCCTGTTGAGTTTTTTAGTCTCTTGGTGCTTTGGCTATTGAATTCCCCACTGAATCATCATGATCTAGCCTCTAATGTGCGTGGGATTTGTTGTTTTCTGAAGCAGGTATCTGTATTAAGTCCTGCAGTGATTCTTGCTTGCCGCATCCAAATTCTCTTAGTCTTTCGCCAACTTTCTTCAAGCCAGCTAACAATGAGGGCTCCTTGGATGTGGAAACTATGGAAAACTCAAGGAGACGGGTTTCAAGTATTAGTGAGGATGGGTATGGTGTGAAACAGAAAAGGCAGGGAAGATGGAGTTGCCATAGAGAGCTGCTCGCAGAGATGGTAGCTGTTCAGGATAATGATGTTACACAAATTGATGAAAAGACAAATCACTTGGGTATGGCACCAAAATTCAATTGGAGAGGTGGGAGTGCTGAGGGTGCAACAAGGTTGTTTCAGGGATGGTTGGCAGCTCAAGCAGCTGCTGTAGGTGATGAGAAGACCAGTGTGCCAGTTTTTGAAGAAACCATTGTGCATTTTCGGCTTGGTGCTCAAACAGACAGGCACAAGGAAGATGAAGAGAGAAGGGCAAGCCATGGATTAGCTCAAAGCTCTGCAATGCCCGATCTCTTTGTCACCACCAATAGATGGCAGGGGCGTGGTCCCAAAGATCTGTTGTTTTTATTAAGTGTGCCTGGCAATCAGAAACCAGACTCAACAAAGCAGGGGTCACCAAACCAGTTTGTGTCAAATGGGAACGAAAGGTTAGGAGCAAGGGGAACAAGTGGTTATTTTCTGCTGGAGACAGGGATGCTTCCCAAGGGAAAACCCATTCAGACGAATGAGCTTACTAAAGAATCCTATGAAAGCTCATTGACAGTTGAAGCTGGAAGTGTCCGTATTCTTTCATGCCTTCCTGGGTCAGATTGTTGCAAACTTGATGGGCCACCGCTGTCATCTCTGGGATGGCTGGAGAAGGCAGGCTCTGAAGCTATTGCTAGTAAGTCTTTCAACACTATGTTCTTCTCTTGCTGAGATAACAACCTGTCACAGGTTGTGGATAAGGAGGTGTACATTGTGGTACTTTAGCTTTGTTTTGTTGCCTTCCAGGCAGGTCCGTGTAAAAAGTTACAAGCAATTTGCAATGCAGGATTGCGAGTGCTGCTATCTCCTGGTGCTCGGAGAAAGATGAAGAAGATTGGATTTCCTCTTCCTGGAGCTCTGCTTCTGCATGGACCTCCAGTAAGTTGGGTTCAACCTTACCAGTCCATAGGATCTGGTACTCCTAGCATTAGTGGCTGTTTGTCACTCTGCAATTGGTGTTCTTAGCCACCTCAGTATTTGCAAGTTCCTGTGGGAATGAAGTTCTATCAGAGTGCAGATTCAGACCTGTAGCCACAGTTCTCTCCTCATATTTGTTTGCTACGTAGGTGCATATGCAGCTGGTGTGAGGGACAGTTGATCATTTGACAACCAATTTGGGAATGTGGTATCTGCCTTTAGTTTGTGGGACACACACTAACAGGTTAACACTTTCACAGGCCTGTGGGAAAAGTCGATTGGCCCTTGCACTGGCTCAGGTGCTGGAAGAAGACCGAAATGTGTTGGCTCATAGGTGTGCTCATCTGTTCTCACCTTCAAGGGCAATACTTTGTTTGTTGAATGGCATGCGAGAAAGAGAGTGTTTTTGTAAAGACTTTACTTGCTTGCTTCACAATTCACATCACATTTTTTGTTTCATCCTATCATTGGTGGGTTCATCTCAATATTCTGTCAGGTTCTGATTTGGAGTTATACAGGGTCGTCATGAGCTGTGGTGAGCTAGTTGGAGGAGAGGCAGAGATGATTCGGAGGGTACTGGAAGATGCTGTAGCTGAGGCTGTCGACCATGCACCCTCTTTGATTATACTGGATGATCTGGATGGCCTTATCCCTGGTGGATCAGAGGGCCCTGAACCAGCAACAACAGTTGTGGCACTAGCTGAGTTTCTTGGTGATCTCATGGACCTTTACCAGGTATAGTCTAGATATCTTGCAAGTGCAACAGGTTTATGTCTAGTCATCTCTACAGTGTTAGGTACTGTCTTGATAAGGAGAGACTGGAACCCAAAACTGATTTACCTCAATGGGTGATTTGTGACACAGGGAGGTGGCCAGAAGGATAATGGAAGGCCAGCAATTGTGTTTCTTGCAATTGCAAGGTCACCTAATGCACTTCCATCAAGTTTGTGCCTTTCTGGTATTTCTTTCTTCTGTTTCTTTGTCCCAGTGTTGTTTTGGCTAGGGTGTCACCATAACATTTGCCTTGGCACCAAAATCTTGCCTTGGACATTGGACAAATCCATCATTACTTTCAAGAATCAGACACAATCATATCAATTGCAGACAAACTCATGGCTGTTTGCATGGAGGAGTAAGTAGCAGTAGTCAATTCTGAGGTTTTAGAGGACATGTGAAGAAAGATGGCATTGTTCAAATATCTGGACTGAGATCTGCTTGCAAATATTGGTAGAGTGTGTATGAAGCATATGGATAAATAGGTCTGGATGATTTGAAGATCCTGTTGTCTGCAGGTAGGTTTGACTTCCATATTGGGTTGCCAACACCCGCAGCTTCAGAAAGGGCAACAATTCTAGCTCAAGCTGTGGCTGCAAGGGGGCTAGTCTGTGCTGAACCAACTCCAACTGAAGTGGCAGCAAATTGTGATGGAGCTGATGCTTCTGATTTGGTGATAATTCTCTACATGTCCTCTGTACCTAGCAAAACTGTTCAATGACCCATCTCTAAGACACTCAGTCATTCTAACCATTGTGTCATTGTGGCCTGAACAATTGGGCAAATGTAGGAGGTCTTGGTGGAGAGGGCAGTGCATGCTGCAGCTGCTCGATTTCTTTCCTCTTCTTCAGCTGCAAATATTCCAAGCTTTGCTGCCACCTCCAGCTTGGTTGCACAGGTGGATGGTACAAAGAACATGCAAATGATGCAACGACTTAGAGTTGAGCAAGCAGTGCCTCTTATGAGAAAGAGTAGATTTGAACTGGGGGCATCAGACTTTAGTGTGGCTCTTCGAGATTTTGTGCCTGCGGCTATGCAAGGCATTGCAAAGGGAGGAACTCAAGTGGGAAGATCTGGATGGGAGGATGTGGGAGGTCTTACTGAGACACGCCGTGCATTGCAAGAGGTTGCTATTTCACACCCTTATTGGTCATCATTTATCTCAAGTACGAACATTGGGTTTTGCATTAGTTAGTTTTGACTATTGCCCCATGTGTTTGCTGTTGTATTCTATTACTGTGCGTGTTTGATATGATAATTCCATCAACATTTTTCAGAGCAAATCCGCATTTGTCTATGTGTGTGCTACACATCAAATTGACTCATGCTGGAGCCTCAATACCTGGGTATTGGTGTAACAGATGTTAGAAATGCCAATCAAGCATGGAGAACTCTTTGCAGGAGCACCTTTAAGGCTACGCTCTGGTGTTCTTTTATATGGTCCACCAGGATGCGGCAAAACCCATATAGTGGCTGCAGCTGCTGCAGCATGCTCTCTCCGATTTGTTTCTGTGAAGGGTCCAGAACTGCTCAACAAGTACATTGGTGCTTCTGAGCAAGGGGTGAGATCTCTTGTCCCCTTCTCTCTGTTGTTACATGGAGATTGGGGATATTTATATAAGGATGGGCATTGATCCAGGGATTGCATCAGAGAGTAAGTGGCAGTTCCATGGGAAACACTAAAATGCAGCCGAAAGGAAAAGTAGGTGCTTTGCTGCATAAGACAAAAGTGACAATTTGTATTGGGTTTGTTGGCTTGGACAACAGGTACGTGACATCTTTGCAAGAGCAGCAGCAGCAGCCCCGGCACTCCTCTTCTTTGATGAGTTTGATGCTATTGCTCCACGGCGAGGGCATGATAACACAGGTGTAACTGACCGAGTTGTCAATCAAGTATGTTATCCTGGCCATTTATTTTTATCAACAAAGTTAACAGATCTCAGAAGCAAAGTACCTTCATTTATTCTTCTAAAGTATGTTTCTTCTGTAGACTGGATGTACCCTCTAGTCTCACCCAATTCAATGTTACTCTCCTGCCATGAACCCACAATGGTGTGGATGCTTGGAAGCTTCTGAATCTGGCAGGTTTGCTGTCATGCTCTCATAGATGTGATCCTATTTTACCCAGGAAATAAATGGAAGACTGAGGAGGAACTCTGCAGTGATCTAGTTGCTGTGAGAGCATGTGCTCGGTGATTGAATGAAACTGATGTGGCATGTTTGCAGCTGCTGACAGAACTTGATGGAGTGGAAGCCCTTACTGGTGTGTTTGTGTTTGCTGCTACCAGGTACAGTCCTCTTTGAGGTGCATGTTGTCGTTCATGATACATGCTCTTTCTTCCTGTGCCTACCCCATTTTTCAAAGTGCTCACTTGGTCAGTGGGTTGTGATGTTTTCTTGCAGTCGGCCTGATTTATTGGATGCGGCACTCCTACGACCAGGGCGGCTGGACAGGATGCTTTTGTGTGATTTTCCTTCCATGTCTGAACGCTGTGAGATTCTCCAAGTGCTCTCACAGAAGGTAGAATTTCCCCCAGTCTCCAGTTGCTGCTTGACTTAATGAGAACATGTGGACACATCGGTACTAGTTGCATTCACAGCTGAGTACAATATGGGACTAGCTCAAGTGGGACTAAATGGAGTGAATGTGGGATTGTGACAGCTACCTCTTGCAGATGATGTGGACTTAGAGGAGTTGGCTACATTGACAGATGGTTTTAGTGGTGCTGATTTGCAAGCAGTGTTATCTGATGCACAACTAGAGTCTGTACATACCTTCCTGGATACACCAAAAGAGAGTTCAAGCACTTCCTCAGCTACCACCTCTTCAGAAGGTATGCAGAAGCCATTGATCACCATGTCTCAACTTCAAGCCACTGCTCTAAAGGCAAGGCCTTCAGTACCGGAGTCAGAGCGACGACGATTGAATGACATCTATGAATCCTTTTTGGGTGCAAGATCCTCTGCTTCTTCAAAGGTCTTTTTCCTACCATTTCTTTTTGTGGTTTGTCCAGAACTAACAAAATATTGAACATGTTTTTGTGCAGTTTCTCACTGCATTGATATTTATTTCAGATTGACCTCAGTGTCTTTACTTGACATTTGATGATTTACTTATAAAAGAGAACTAGATGTCTTTGCAGTCAGGCTGCTTGACAGTACATTACTGCATTGGCTTGTGATCAGAATGGCATAAGATGTGCAGTAATGGGTGTACCTTGAGATCAGAGTCTGCAGGCCATTACAGGCTTGCCCAAGGGACTGTGCTTCTCCTCTGATGTATGTGACTTTTCTGTCATTTTTGCAGACAATAGAAGCTAAAGGAAAGCGAGCCACTTTGGCTTGAGAATCTTCCTTGACTATCATGGCTGATGGTGGAATTCACCTGCTGGAGAGTTTGGACTGCTGGAGAGTTTGGAGGAGATGTACCAATTTACGGGGGGCAACCCAATTCAAGCAAAGACTAGAAAAACCTCTAGTATTATTGAGGTTTGTCATTCCACAAAATTCTTTGCAAACTGTGTGCAGTGATAAGAACAAAGTTCTTAAAGATCAGAAATTCATCAGATGACCTGAGACTGGGTAGTCACATTTTGTGAATTTCCTTGGTAAACCAATTTAACAGTTTTAGGCAAGCCATTATTCCATTAGTTCTTAGACTTTTACAAGGTTTCAAAATCCCACTTGTTGCAGCAGTCCTTTATGTGTAGGCTTGATGGCCTGTAAGTGTTTAGAAATACTGATAGATGGAAGAGGTTGAAAGCTCTCAAGTATATGTGATTTTGAGGCATATCATGTAGATATGTGACAGTATTAGTGGGTTTGGGTATGAACCATGAACCAGTAGTTAGGTCAATTTGGGGATGTGCTACAAAAGTCTTGACCATGCAACTTCTAAGACCCAGTTTGTTGTTCACAGGAGGAGTGAATGTCCCAATACAGTGAATGATCAATTCTTATTTTGTGGAAGAGCTTCCAGTGGAATGGCATAATAAATCAAGGCCAATTAGCTGAGGAAAAATAATTGGACATTTTGGGTATGGAAGGATCTGGTTGTAGATGGTCTGCCTACATTGACTACTGAAGATGCTGCAGATGGAAAAGACATCCCAGGAGTGAGCAGTCATTTTTGGTGGCCTGTGCCATCACTTGAGGATGGAGCATGTGCCTCTACATCCAGGGTGCTAAGTCTGCAAGCTCAAGATCAGAGGTTTGTGATGGTATGTACCAAAATGAGTTCTTCTGTGGAACAATGGGAATTTTATCGGGGTCTTTGAAAATACGATGGTAGGTAAGGAACTGTTTGGGAACTGTTCCTTTTGCTGTCTCTTAAGTTATGAAGTCTTGTCATGATCTCCAGATCTTTACCAACTTTGGTGTAGAATCATAAATCCTTGTCTGCAGACACAGTTTTCCCTCGTCACTCCCACTCTCTTCCAACCTCTCTATTTCCAAGCTAAATGCTGAAGGTTACTTTCTGTTGCTCATTTTTTTTGGCCCATTTTTTGTCAGTTTGGGCTACATTCGAGAAGATTGGTATATACACATATTTGAAATCAGATGCAACAGATAATTTCTGAAGCTGAATTCTTTTTATTTAGCGCAGATTGTTGAGGACTTGAGTAATTTCGTTTTGATATTCGGAAATTGTGTTCCTGCAGTTAGTATAATGTTGATTGACCAATCTGTATATGGATTGGAATCTGTGCACTGCATTTTGCAACAACTAAGTATGGATATGAGTTCTAATGAAAATGCCATCATTTCCAACCAGTTGTAATGCTTTGGCTTTTGTGAATAACATGTTTTCTGTGGAACAAAAAATCATAGTAGTGATTTTTGCAGTTTTGGAATTTTGGATTTCTTGTCCAAACAATGTCTGATTGATTATCATAGTGGAAAGGAAATGGTCATATTTTGAGTGTAGCCAATGTCCTGCATCGACTGACACAGTGTTTCTTTTGCTGTAGAAGCATTGGCAATGTACTTTGGTTCACTGGAACATCTTACAGAAGTGTGAAAATGACATTGGATTTTTGCGGCTTATTAGGAAGGCATGGTACCAGGTGTAATTTTGCCTATGCAAAGGGTGGCTGTTTTGAAAAAATGTAATGCCAGTTCCTGCAGGTGTTTTGTTTTTTATTTTTTATGTTTTTCCTGGTGATACCTCCTTAGTATCATGGAATTTTTAATAAAAATAATCTGATAGGTCTTTATGCAGAGGAAAGACACTTGGCCACGGGCTTTGCTAGAATTGGGTGTGCTTTTGGCTCTGCCTTGCATGGGCCCTTATTCTGGTGAAGCCAGTGGTCTCTCAATCTTTACCTACCATATAATCTTCTTCGTCCTCTAAAGAGGTTGAATTGAAATTCATTTTGATTTAAAGTGAAATTTGAATTCCAAAATGTTGTTGTGCACATTCTAGGGCTTTTTGCTTATGTACATGATTGTCAAATGATGTCATCAAAATTTAAACTTATTGCATATTATCATACTAATTATACATCACCTTTTTTGGTGAAAATTGGCTCACTCATAATGTGTTTTCACCCTATGGGGAAATGCCCTTCAACGGTTAGTAGAGCAACCTTACACACATGTAACATGTAACAATGATAAACATTAGTACAACATATGTAACTTGTGATCTATGATACTAACTTATAAATGTTACAAGTTCCTTGTTAATATAATATTTGGGTAATGTTACTTGTTTCATTGTTGCATATTATGGATTATGTTTCTTACATGGATTACATGTTACATTTAATTATTTATTAACATTACATGGTTTTACACATGAATGTCGTTTGTTATTATTAATCACTATTAGAAATCTTGTCATTTGCAACCAGTCACGATGCAATTGGCATGCAACTAGTTGTCGTTTATAACTATCTCGATCATGTTTATAACTAAAAATTTGGTATTGTATAACTTTTGGGCCATACGGTTGTGTGTGCAATTAACATGCAAGTAAATGGACACATGGCATAAAAATAATGTCTTAAACTTATACATACTTAAATTATTATACTTAATATATTTACAAAAGTTATATATAATAATATTATTTACTTCTAATACTAAGGTTAACCCCATGCTAATTTAGGCTGGCCTAAATTAACCTAGATTAAAATAACCATGGTTAAATTAAGATAAAATAAAGTAATTATGGCTAAAATAAAATAAACTAAATAAAATAAGGCTAAATTAATCATATTTAAATTAAGTTAGGCTAAACTGATTATGGTTAAATTAAATTAGGCTAAAATTAACCATGGATAAATTAAATTATACTATATTAATTATGTCTTAAATGAATATGGGTAAATTAAGTTAGGCCAAAATAATTATGGTTAAATTAAGTTAGGTTAAACTATTTATGGCTAAAATAAATTATATTTTATTTATTATGGATAAATTAAATTAAGTTAAATTAAACTAGGATAAAATAAATATGGTTAAATTAAGTTAGGCTAAACTAAATTATGTTAAATTAAATTAAGTTAAACTAAACCATGGTTTTAAATATGTATTGCAAGTTTTAAAATTAGGTTAAAATATTTATGGTTAAATCAATTATGACCGAACTAAATTATGTTAAATTAAATTAAGTTAAACTAAACCATGGTTTAATTATGTATTACAAATTTTCAAATTTTATTTCTCAAATATATATTTTTTAATTTTAACAAGTAGAAATTTTTTTATTTTATTTTATTTGGAATTTTTTTCAGAAAATGTAAATTTGATTAAACAAATAAGTTATTCAAAATCAATATATATGATAACATTAAAATCTATTATAAATAATCACAATTATTAATTATAATTTTATTATTATTATAATGATAATCAATTATATATATATTCAATAGGTATTATATATTTAAATTTTATTAATGTAAATAGTCTATACTACATAGTCTACAAGTACATAAACATCTTAAGATAATTACTAGTTTAAGCTAGATTGTAATATTGAAATCATATTTTCATTAAGTAATCATAATTATTAAAAATATCTTATCATCATCTTTGAAGTGCAAAAAAAAATAAAATAATGAAAATTAACATGAAGAAAAATAAGAAAAATAAGCTTTCCAAGTTATAAAACGTTTTTTTTCTTTTTTCTTTGGACCCCTCCTTCATCCGTTGTTTTCCTACTAATGTGAGCCCTTTGAGGAATTGGGAGTCCGTCACATCCAAATCAAGCTTTTGGAGTGCATTTAATTTGCCAATAGATGAAAGTAGTTCTTTCAAATTGTCACACCCATTCAAATTAAGCTCTTGGAGTGCATTCAATTGGCCAATAAATGAAGGTAGTTTTTTCAACTCAGAACACCCATTCAAATCAAGCTTTTGGAGTGCATTCAATTGGCCAATAGATGAAGGTAATTCTTTCAACTTGGAACACTTTGTCAAATCAAGCTTTTGGAGTGCATTCAATTGGCCAATAGATGAAGGTAGTTCATTCAACTCAGAACACCCATTCAAATCAAGCTCTTGGAGTGCATTCAATTGGCCAATAGATGAAGGTAGTTCTTTCAAATTGTGACACCTTGTCAAATCAAGCTTTTGGAGTGCATTCAATTTGCCAATAGATGAAGGTAGTTCTTTCAAGTCGTCACACCATGTCAAATCAAGCTTTTGGAGTGCATTCAATTGGCCAATAGATGAAGGTAGTTCTTTCAACTTGGAACACCCATTCAAATCAAGCTCTTGGAGTGCATTAAATTGGCCAATAGGTGAAGGTAGTTCTTTCAACTCGGAACACCATGATAAACAAAATTTTTGGAGTGCATTCAATTGGCCAATAGATGAAGGTAGTTCTTTCAACTTGGAAACCCATTCAAATCAAGCTCTTGGAGTGTTTTCAATCGGTCAACAGATGAAGGTATTTTTTCCAAATAGTGGCATTGTGCTAAATCAAGTACTTGTAATTGTAAACAATAAAACAAATTACTTAATAACTTTTGAATCATGCATTTTTTGAGGCGCAACCACCTAACATTATTCAAATTTCGCCCTTGGATGCAATTTTTCACTACAGTTGGTGAAGCTTCTGTTAGGTCAACCAACCTAAGGTTGGGAAATCCCTTGGAGCTGATTTGGGACAATGTAGGGAAATTGCCACATTTTTTCAATGAAATGCCTTTTAAATTTTCCACCACCTGTCACATGAAATGAAAACAAAAAATATTATTAGTATAAAACAACATTTCGTCCTAATGCCAATTTTTATTTTAAAAAATGTGTTTATAAAACCATGACTAAAAGCTAAAACATCTAGTTTTGGACATAAAAATAAAATCATTGGAAATCAAAATAAAATTATAGGATTGAAATAGTATGGTGACAACCTCATCCTTTTGTGAAAGGAAATTTGACTCATTTGATTTCCATATAAATCGATTCATAATTGGAGTTTCCATTGCAATATTTTGACCCATGTCTTGTAATTGTTCATGTATGTACAAGATTCCATCTTCTGCCCA
>Ga0116231_10001277_pt1 | contig 51001 bp, 29 predicted proteins | sample S1TSphgellanicum_2_FD_89695 | JGI IMG/M metagenome (GOLD analysis project Ga0116231, IMG submission 89695) | Host-associated microbial communities from peat moss isolated from Minnesota, USA - S1T2_Fd - Sphagnum magellanicum MG | ecosystem: Host-associated > Plants > Peat moss > Unclassified...
TAATGAAGAAAAGAGAGCCAAACCATCAACACCAAGGTATTTAACTAAAAGACCAAACCACAAATAACCAAACTAAAATAAGTAACGAAAGTAATTCAACCTTGTGAAAGTAACCTTGTGAAAATAACCTAGTTACTTTCCTATTCTAGTAACTAATGAAACCTAACTAATTGAGCTTGAATTCTCAACAATGGAAACAATTCAACATATTCATAAAACACAAACCCAAATCAAAGGGCCATCCACATCCATGGAGGGATGGAACACAAGTTGGCCGGATATGCTGAATATTATTCCTGTGGATGCATAAAAATCTCATGAAGTCGTGAATTCACAAGGGAAACTAATCATAATCGAAGAGATTTTTCAAGACATTGGTAAGTAGATGTTAGAAACAAGTTATACTTTGAACTTAAGACAATTGCTTAAAATAACTCCTGAGCTTAAAAAATATCTTTGGTAGAAGTTGAAATTAAAGAAAACTCAAAATGTAAGTAAAACAACCACAAATAAACAAGTTGGTTCTTTGGTAGCAAAAGTAAGGACTGTTGTTGTAGCAATAAATAATCATATGGCAATCATCCAAGTATAGATTAGGAAGAATACAATAGAAGATGTGTTGTTGGATGGAGATTCTAGAGTAAATATTATCATAGAATAGTTGAAATTGAAGTTGGGGCTTCCAAAGCCTAAACCTGCATCATATAATTTGAGGATGGCATATCAAACAACCACAAAACTAGTGGGGTTGATAAGAGATCTAAATATATATGTTCATGGCATTCCTTACATAATTATGTTTACTATACTTCATAATAATGTGGTAGATTCTAATTATTCCATGTTGTTGGGGAAACCATGGTAGAAGGATGTTAAAGTGGTACATGATTAGGGAAGTACCATTGTTACCATACAAGGGAATGGGACAGTCCAAACAATTATAGTTACTAAACATTTAGGAAGTGAAGTAAGAAGATTAAAAGTGTTATTGTGCTATAATTATCATAATGGGATCATAGAAGAAGAAAAAGATATCATCTTCACTATAGAGCTAAAATTGTTCTCCATAGGAACAATCAATTTACATGAGACAATTCAATATGTGAAAACCATAGATGTGGGGATCATGGATATTAATGTGAAGACAAGTATTTCATAATAGGGATCTAAAGTATAGAGCACAAAGAAAAAGATATTTAGCAACTGATATGAGCCAAAAGTAGCTTTGGATGATAAGGTGGATCCAAGGACATATTATAAACATCAACCAAAGAGTGTTATAGTGGATGAAATTGCAATAAACATCAAAGCTCAAGGATTGTAGATATTTAGATGGACGTTAACTAAAGATCAATAATTGATGAAGCTCAATTTGGAAATTGATGCAAAACCATAGATGGTGAAGATTAATGCGTAGTTGGAAACAGGCAAGGTGTTAGAAGTGGAATAGCTGTTGAAGGAATTCAAAGATGTTTTTGCACGAACATATAAAGTTTTTAAAGGGATTCCGCCAAAGCTAACACAACATACAATTGAATTGGACATTACTATACCACTAGCACATCACGCCAAGTACAAATTAAATCCAAATTATGCTACAACTGTTTAACAAGATATAGATAAATTATTAGCAACTAGATTCATTGAATCTGTAAAAGAAGCTACATGGTTGTCACCCATAGTAGTAGTACCTAAGAAAAATGGTAAGTTAAGAATTTGTGTAGATTTCAGAAAATTAAATGCAACCACATAAAAGGATCCATACCCATTACCTTTCACAAATGAAGTGTTGAACACAGTAGCAAGGTATGAGGCATATTCCTTTTTGATCGACATTTAGGATATTATCAAATATCTATAGCTTTAAAGGATAGATACAAGATCGCATTTGTTATAGACTTGGGGGCTTTTATATGGAGGGTGATGTCATTTAGAGTTTAAAATGGACTTCCAACATTAGAAAGTCGTGACCAAAACAATCAAAGAGTATTTGGACAATTTTATGAAGATATTTCTAGATGACTTTACGGTATATAATGACATGGAAAGTCATTTTCAAAAGTTTAGACTATGTTTTCAAAAGTGTAGAGAATATGACATTAGTTTGAATCTAAACAAATGTGCATTTGTGGTATTTTCAGGGATGATCTTGGGTTTTATTATTTCTAAGGAGGGAAACTACCATATTCAAAGAAAATACAAGCAATTGTAAACATGCCACCACCTAAGAATCCTCAACAAATTTAAGTATTCAATGGGATGGCATAGTTTTATAAATGTTTTATAAGAAACTTTGTTGCAATTATGGCACCTATCACTAAACTAACCAGAAAGACAAAAACTTTTCTTTGGACAAAGAATGTTAAAAGGTTTAAGAATTGATTAAACAAAAGTATATTGAAGCATCGATACTAATATCACTAAATTGGTAGGTGGAATTTCATGTTCACAAGATGCATCTTTGTTAGCTATGGGTGATGCACCCCCAAACTCCTTGAAAGATTCAAATGTGAGTCCGAAGGTGAAAACAATTAAAAGAATTAAGGTACACTCCTTAGTTTGTAACATTTTGAGGGTAAAAGGGGCGTGTTGGAGCTCTGGAATGGGGACTAGGACGAGTGACGAGTAGGTCAACTATTCACATGGACCTACATAAACCAAACAACAAGTTGATTAGTGTGTAGTTGGAGCACTTTTGGTGCACAGAGGAACCACATGCATACATGGACTCATAAGACTCACCATGGCCTAAACTTGGGGGAAGCCACCACCTTCCCCCTTATAATATTCTTTATGATAGCCACAGGGGCTACATCCAAATGTCATTTTGTCATGGGACTCCAAAGTTGGGAGTCCCAAAATTCTCAAAATTGGGACTTCCACCACTTTGGAAACCCATAACTTCTTGTGTAAATCTTTGATTGAAGTGAGGTCTAAAGCAAAGTTTTATTCCTTGTTGAGAGCTTTTTAATGATATATGACATGTGACCTGCACACATATATTTCAGGGTGATTCTCGACTTCTAGTGGTCAAAAGTCAAATTGGCACTTTGATTCATGGCCTTCTTTTGACCATAACTTGTGTTTTAAGTACATAAATGGGTCATGTGAGCCCATTTCAGACATCTAAATCTCAAAATATTTCCAATGATATAAGGAACTCTTCAATCCAATGAGTTTTGACCCCTAAAATTGCTTCCTGAAAATTTAGGACTTTGAAAAGATTCCAATTCCCAAAGTGGGAGTCCACTTGGGAATGTGTGGGCTCGTTCCCTCATTCTCTTGCACTCCCGAGAGTGTGAATGTGACTCCTAGGTTACACTCTTTGCCCACACCTTTCCATTCCTTTGCCTTGGTCATGAACTCAAAGCTAGGGTCGTGATAATGAAGACTATGTTGTTTAAAAACATATTAGGGAAGAATGATCAACCAATAGTGTATGCTTTTAGGTTTCTAAATAGAGAATAACAAAATTATAACACAATAAAGAAAAAGGTTTTAGCAATAGTTTTTTCTTTGCACAAATTTAAACATTATTTGTTGGGCAATAAGTTTATCTTTTAATGTAGATCATATGGCATTAGTCTATTTGGTCAACAAACCACAAGTTTTAGGGAAAATGACTAAATGGTTGTTATTGTTTTTTGAATATGATTTCACAATAATGTATAAGCTAGGCGTAACTCATGTAGTTACAAATGTATTAGATTATTAAATAGTACAAAACCCACAGGTGTGTTTGATCAAACCACATATGTAAGTTTGTTTTATACATGGCCTGATTAGTTGAATGATGTAAAAGAATTTTAAAAACAAAATATATTAAAGGCACATTATGCGTGTAGCAAAAGTAGAATTTGATCAGGAGAGCAAAGCCTTTTACATTGAAGAATAGTGAATTGTATAGAATGGGCCAAGACAATAAACTACAATGATGTTCGACAACAACAAAAGCATAGATGGTGATGAAAAAATTGCATGAAGGACCTTGAAGAGGGTATTTTGCAATGGAAATAACGCAAAGGAATATATTGGATGTTGGATATTAGTGGCCAACTATGTATAGGGATGTGCATGATTACTGCAGATCTTGTGATGCATGTCATAGAATAGGAGGACTGGTAATTCAAAGTCTTGCAAAGTTAGTCACAAGTTTTTTAAAGGAACCATTTATGAAATGGGGACTTGATTTTGTGGGGCCAATTAAGCCAGCATGGAGATATACAAGGAACAAATATATTCTTATTGCCACAAACTATGTTACTAAGTGGGTGGAAACAAAAGCATTGAGAACTAATACAATAGCAGTCATAGCAAAATTTCTGTATGAGTACATATTAACCAAGTTTGGATTTTTTTTATTATAGTCATAGATCAGGGAATATTTTATTAATGATGCCATCAAATATTTGACAAATTATTTTCTGATGAAACATGTGGGTTCTACAACTTATTATCCTCAGGGGAATGGGTAAGTTGAGTCTACTAACAAGGTACTTGGGACACTATTGACTTAGTTAGTTAGTGAAAATAACACAGATTGGGATGAACATTTGTCTAAAGTGTTATTTTCATTCAGAATTTCATACAAAATAGCAACAGGGTATACACCAAATCAATTAATGTATGGATTACATCCATTAATGCCCATAGAGTACATTGTTCTAGTTGTTAGTGGAGATGAAAGAGACAATACTCCAATGAGAATTTTAACTAGTAGAATTACAAAGCTTGAAAAGTTGTAGGAAGCTAGAATTGTCACAACCCTAGCTTTGGGCTCGCAACCAAAGCAAAGGGGTTACAAGGTTGCGGGCCAAGAGGAAGCCCGGGAGTCAAGGCAAAGAGGTTGCAAGGGTGCGGGCCAAAGAAGAAGCCCAGGAGTCACATCACATACTCCCAAGAGTGTAAGAAAGTGTGAGGGAGTATGAGGGAATGAACCTTCACATTCCTAAGGCGACTCCCACTTTGGGAGATGGAATCCCGGTGGACTCCCAAAACTTTAGAGAGCAATTTTAGGCGTCAAAACTCAATGGCTTGTGGTGTTCTTTATATCATGGGAAAGTTCTTGGAATGTAAATGTCTAAAATGGGCTCTCGTTGCTCATTTGGACATCTGAAACACAAGTTATGGCCAAAAGAAGGACCGGGAGTTGAATTGCCAGTTTGACTCCCGACTAGAAAAAGTCAAGAATTGACCCAATTTACTTAGCTGCAGAGGGCGTGCAACATACCATTGAAAAGCTCTCGATGAAAACTACAACCTTGCTTCAAACTGCATCTCAATCCAAGGTCTGCTCGCAAAGTTATGGGGTTCCAAAGTCGCGGGAGTCCCAATTCGTGCGATTTCGGGACTCTCACTCGGGAATCTCGGGAGAATAAAGCCATTTGGATGTGGGTTCGGTGGTCAGCCATAGAGTATACTATAAGGGGGAAGGTGGTGGCTTCCCCCAAGTCTAAGCCGTGGTGAGTCTAGTGTGTCCATGTTGCCCGTGGCTCGTCCTAGCACCAAAGGTGCTCCAACTATGCACTAACCACATTGTGTGGGTTGTGTGAAGGCCCGTGTGAGTGAGTGAAGCTTGTCAACTCTTCCTAATCCCATTTCGAAGCTCCAACACGCCCTTCTACCCCTCAAAGTGTTGTGAGCTAGGGAACGTGCCCCGACTCCTCCCTCTTCCACTGTCTTTTACTTGGACTCACATTTGAGTCCTTTGAAGAGTTGGGAGTGCGTCAAGAATGCAGGTTGTAAAAAGTTTAGGAATTTAGTAGTGGAATAAAACATTATGGAATCAACAAAAGAATTCGGAAAAATAGTTTAGTTTTAATGATTATGTTCTGTGGTTTCTAAAGGGCAATAAGTCACACCAAGGGAAGTTTACCAATATTTGGTTTGGACTATACTAAGTACAATATATGTCGCCAAATAACACTATGTTATTAATGACCATTGAAAAGTTTGAAATAACCTTATGTTGGTCAACGTGAATAAGCTCAAACCTAATAAATACATGGAATTTAAAGTTCAAAAAAAAAACAGCAAATGCTAATATATTGGGAAAAAAGTGCAAATCATATTCAGGAGGTGAATTCTGACACACAGGATGATGAAGAAAGATGTTAACTACAAAAACCACAGATGAAGAACGATGAAGATAAAGAATAGATCATAGATCCAATGGTGAACACAATCTTTATTTTCGATCTCCAAAGGAGCAATAATTGTAATAGTGTGAAATTTGGGATGTAAAAATCTATAGATGATATGTCAAGTGTATTGGTTGAATCAACAGTAGTATTTGTTTAGTCATTAGGAGTATTTACATAATCATCAGAATTGTGGGCATAATTAATAAAGAAATTGGTGTAATCACCAGATATGTTTTCATAGTTAGCAAATAAATGGGCACAATCAACAGACGGTGCACATGGCAAATAAAATGGAGTTAGTATTAAAAATGTAGGGCGATTACGGATGTGGAATAATCAGAAGATGAAATATGTGACATTCATTCATATGATGATGTTAAATGCTTCCATGTGGGAGTATAATGGACACATAAACTTGTAATGATGGGATGTATTAATTTCGAGGATCATGCATTAATTAAAAGATGGCGGACAAATGAAAAATGAATATGATGGGCAAGATGTTCAAGGATGAAAATAAACAAGGTAATTATTGAAAGTAGTTTATGTTTGTTGTTGGAAGTTGTGCACATTTTCAAAGTTTTGGAGTTCACAACAGTATGAGTGCAATGAGTGCAATTGAAAACTATAGCAAATAGCAAGGGAAAAGGAAGCACAGAAGAGTGTGAGCATAAATGAAGGTAGGAGGAGGAAACAGAATTGTTGAAAAGAATAGAAATAAAAGAGGAGTTGAAAAGAGCAGAGAGAGGAGTGTTGAATATTCAATCGTTGGTTGTAAGGTCGCCATTGCATTCATCATCATTTTCGGAATGTGGAGAAGGGAAGATGTATAATGTGAAGATAAAATTTGCATAGACAATAATTCAGGACATAAATACCACTAGAACATCTACAATTGAGTTTTTGTGCATAAGCAAACAACGTTGACATGCAAGAGAGCAAACAGGACTAGGAGTTACATTAATAGATTCGATGTAGATTAAAGAATCAAAGGAATACAAAGCTAAGGAACATCATTTTGTGGAAGCATAAACAATGCAAAAGGACACAAGGGAGGAGAACGTTGTTATGTAAGAAGAACAACTATGCATAGAAGTGCAGTTGAATGTATAATAAGCCATAGAGGTGCAAATAATGGCAAAAGCACAACAAAGGCTAATGGAGATGGAATAGTGTGAAGCGGAAGTAGTAGTGAAGAGAAGATGTGCAATCTTGGATAGAGGTACACTTCTGGAGAAAGGTATTAAAATTCTAGATCCTTAGCGTTTCATGTGGACACGGACGAAACATAACTATGATAAACATATAAAACAAATGGAGAACTGGAAGGATATTGCTATGGAAGAAAATTGGGCTTCTAAAGCAAGGCTTATGCCTTTGTTTCTAATGGGGTGGGAAGCACTGATGCCTGATGTAATGTTAGAATTTTTAAACACATTTTTTATCAAGGGGGCATATATCTACTTTGGGGATAAGGATAAGGTGTATGTAATCAACAAACAACTAATTGTAGATATTTTTGGAGTGTGTGCGAAAGGGTATGTAAAAGAATCGAAAGGATAGGTTAGTAAGTCACTAGCAGTTTAGGCATTATAGAATGTAAATTTGCACATGCAAATTCTTTTGCAAATCAATGGAATGTAAAGAGTTTGGGTCTGCCATACTTTGTCAAATATTCTACCATTATATTTGTCATTTATCAAAGGGAGAAGGTACAATATTTTAACTACAAAATTGTTATTACATTGGCAAGAGTATAGAAGGGGCAACAGGTAGATTGGGCACATATTATATTCAATAATTTGTGTAGTGAGCTAGATAGGTGGTATAAGTATGTTAAGGAAAATAAAGGGGATAAGAAAGATACCTATCAATCTGCTTTGGTATCAGCAAAAATCTTTTAGTATCTATTTATGCATCAAAAGGACAATCCGTAGAAACCATCGGCCAAGGTTTAAAAAACTAGGGAGGAAATGTAGACAACACAATAAAACACAAAGAAAGCTATAGCAAACTCTCTAAGAAGTGCTCTTAAGAGGAAGAACATAGTTGAAAAAAGAGGAGCCTTATGTTCAGGAGTGAAGAAGGAATAAAAGAGCATAGATTGAAAGCACAGAAAATGATGAGGGACAAAGTGGAATCGTATGCAGTACCAACAATGGTAAGGGTAGTACCACCACTGGTCTAGGTAGTTAAACAGACTGCATCAATACCACAGATGACATCTGCATAGGAGAAATAGTTAAGGCAGTAAAGGTAAGATATACCATTGATGACATCACCATATGAAAGATAGCTGCGAGAGCAAAGTTAAAGAATTAAAAGGGAACATGACATACGATTTTTAAAGGGTGAGGAACATTTGCATTTTGAAGGGGATGTATGTGAAGATTGGATGGAGATCACTGCAAGTCCAAAATATTTTCAACATTTATAACAACATTTGTATTTACATTAATAGTAGACACATGAAGGTTTACAAGCTATTGCACTGCAAGCGAAGAGAGTGATGACACAACCTACTTTTGAAGAGTTTAGACCAATAGAACCACAAGTACCACCTAATAGGCCAAAATCTACAAAAGGATTCCCATTTGAATTTGAATTGGGGAGAAGAATGGTATAGGAGTTGGGACTTGCAGAAGGATTTGGAGATCCTATGACATAGATAAGTACACCAAAGTCTCTGGAGGAGGTAGCTGCAAAAATAATGAAAGCAAATAAAGTAGTTGAGTTATTCCAGACCATAACAATTGTGAGTCTAAATATGGGGAATTTGACTTTGGAGGTGAACACTTTGAAAAATAGATTCGTTACGGGGGAAAAGGAAAAGGTAGTGTTACAAGAGGAATTGGATAAGGAAAGGAAGTTCCAAAAGGGGTATAAACATAATGTGGAAATCTGGAGGAAGAACAAGGCAAAGGCTGAACAAAAAAATAAAGTACTCATTAAGATACTACATGATGAAAATGAGGAGCTGAAGGGTAGCTCAACACGGTTGAAGTAGCAAGATGAACAATTGAAGAATTTAAAACAAAAGGTTGAAATCTGGGAAACCATAAAAAGGAAGTGGATAGAAGCACTATTTCTTCATAAGAAATAATAGGAGGCTTTAGATAGTTAAGTGAAAACACTAACTAAAGAAAAGAAGGAGAAGGAGAATGTTTTAACAAATTTGGAATTGATAAATCTAAAAAATGTATCTATGTTATAGTCTAAGAAATTTAGAAGAAAAACAACATAGGTAGAAAAAAAGTAGTTCATGGAGGATAAGAAGGAGTATCGGGAGAACTTTGTAGCACTTGTAAACATAGTTGGAAAGGGCACATGAACAAGAGAAAAGTTTGGATCCAATTGGTATCAAGAAAAGACTAGAGGATTATGAATAGATGTTGTAGTACTGTACACTAATGAGGACAATAAATAAATAAAAGATTCTAACGTAGAATTTGAAGAATGGTGGGAAGTTGTAAAGGAATATTTTACAAAGGAGTTGGAGAAGAATCTAGCTTAGCATAGAGCTAATGAAATAATTCTAAGGTACAAGTTGGAAGCTTATCAAAAAAAAATTCCACATTTCATTTGTGGCAGTCCAACAAGTATAAAGGTATCGAGCTAAAATGAAAAGACATAAGCAAGGCCCAATGGGATAACTCAAGAAAAGGAAGTATAGACTTAAGAATCATAGGACCTTAGAAGTGGAGCAACTTAGGAGGAGGAGGTACAACTTGAGATACCACAAGACCTTAGAAAAGGGGGTTAAGGAAAAAAAAACTAGAGGGAATTTAGGAACAGGAAAAGGTGGAGGCTCTTCTAGCACCAACAAAAGAAATATTTCCAAGATATGGCATTTGGACATCGAACCACAAACTAAATTAGTGGGGAAGGAGATTGGAATTGCAGAGCAAAACGTAGATATAGATTCACTAGTTTCTTTGTAGATTGCAATTACAACATTGTGTAAAGGGAAACAAATGTTTACAAGGATATAGAATACTATCATTTCATTTTTATCATTTTACAAGGATTTCAAGGACAAAATCCAACATACAGAGAGGGGTAATGTTAAGGGGGTAAGCTGAGTATGTGATTCGATATGAACAAGGCAAACATGATAAGGACTAATCAAGAAACTTTGTTAGTTTGAAATTTGAATTCTTGTTGTTTTATATCGTAATGATGTGACTTGGGATGGTTCAAAAGGGGGAGAGTTCTGGAAAACAAAAAAAGGAGAAGAAGATGAAACATGGAGTTGGAGTTTTGAAAGAGAGTAGGAAGAGTTAGAAGTACTTGCAGTAGAAAACCATAGACTCTATTTTGATATAGCACAAATTTCAAGTGTTGTTTTGGGATTTTTTTTCAACAAAACATGGGATTACACTATAACTTGGATTCATGTTTTTAGCAATATAAAGAAACATAGACTTCTATAGTGAATTCTATGTTCATCTTTTGTGTGGATTTCCTATAGAGTTAGATTATGATGAAATGAATTGTAATCTTGTTTTTGGAATTTTTTATAATGTATTTTGAAGTGCAAATTTTGGTTATGCAATAACCATGAATTCAATGTTGGAATGAATGATAGTGTTAAATTTGTTGAGACTTAAAGATAGAAATAGTGAACATAGGCATGTGAAATGCAAATTTGTTGTTACAATAATGTGAAATATTCTATAGGAATTTAAATTTCACTTCTACCATCACTACCATGTAAAAAAAAAGGGGGAACTTTTATGGCCCACACCTCAACCTTTCACACACAATGGGAAACTATCCCTCATTTGTTGCTCCCCATTTGGACCAAAAGGAGCATGGATTTTGGGCATTTGCCAACACATGTACCATCTACAATGCTTAATCACTTTAATGGTGGTAAGGAAGCAATGTCCATAATGTAGGGCCCCATTTCATTGGCACCTATAAGAACAATTCAATTTTCGAACGACCATGCCACAACATTGGGAATACAATATGTTGAACACGCCTAATAGGCCACAAGCATGGGGCATAGACATGAAATGGATTTGGAATGTTGGCATGTTTGTTATTATATGGGGAGTTAATATGACAAATGGAAATATGATGAATCCATGATTTAAAAGGCATGTGAATTATTGTACCCGTTAACAACTAATACCAAGCCGTTGGTTTTATCAAATGTTTTAAAGGTGGTATAACCCAAAAACCAACAAATTTGAATATGGTATAAATTTAGAGTGTGCTTGGTACAACATGATGGGTGAGGAGATTAGGCGGGGGTTCACCATAAACAATCTTCAAGCTAAAAACTAAGCCAACTTGACATTGGAAACTAACAAAGGGCCATGTTGAAAGATGATGCTACTTTTACATTATTAACTGCAATATCTTCTCACAAAGTCATAATGTTCAATGAGATAGATCATCTTTTTAGGTTGGATGCAATTTTGAATGGGGAACCCATGGGGCTAGGAAATCATGCTAGTCAACAATGTGGTATTAATATTGGGGAAAATAGTAGTAAAGGAAATAATAGATCATAGTAGTAGGGTGAGGTGGAATTTGCCACTGTATGCAACATATGTACATTGTAGAATAGCTTCAATATTGTATCGAATCAATATTTATACAACAATATAGGTAAACAAGTTGTTTCCCCTAGGATCTTGTTAACATTAATGTAAATATAGTTGAACCTAGTTACATATTGAACTTCATTGATGACAATGTGCTTAGAGTGAATGAGAAACATATAATTGCAATTCCAGTATTATCATTGGAGATGGTTTAAGTAAGATGACAATAGGCTCCCATAGTATTTCATCCTACCATGTTCCTTTCCATAATATGTTAAAATGAATTATTCTAACTCAAAATTGCTATATAACTATTAGAATGATATCTTTATGTAATGACCTATGGTTGGAACCTTTTGGATTTCTTGTTTTTTTTATTCTTGTTGCATGCATCTTTTGAAATCTCTTTATTTTCTTTCTATTGGAAACTTGCTATGGTTTTTTTTTGACAACACTCATGGCCTTTCATTTCATTTTTACTTACATAATGTAAAAAAGGAAAACACATTTCATTTTGAGAATTTAGAGAAATCTTTCTTCGTTTTCTGTTTATTACAATTTTGTTGTATTCCAAATGCATGTAGAAGTTTATCATTAATGGTAGTGCATCGCAACAAGATGCCCAAGTTATTTAGGTGTGTTACAAAATTGCATCAAATTTTGCTCCCAACAAGGAAGGATTGTTTTCTATTTTTCCATTTGTTCACAACATGTTCCATTCAAATTCCCAATGGGTTCCCATCAGTAAACCCATTTTTTAATGAGGGGATCACACAAGATGGCAATTGAAAGGGTTTTGGTTGCCATGGGGGCAAGGGAGGAAGCGAAGAAGGGAAAAAAATGGGGCAGGCGAGGGGGGTGAGTGGAGGAGAAACACATTGTGGCAATCAAAGGTTTTCAATCGCCACACATGCATGGTAATTGAAAACCTTTTGGTTGCCATGCGACTATGGTGATTGAAAAATTTTCAGTCGCCATGAAGGTGTGGCGATTGAAACTTTTTCAGTCACCATTCACATGTGGTGACTAAAAGGCTTTTGATTTCCATAGTCACGTGGCGACTAAATTTGGTCACCATTGGATGGTGGCTATGTATTTTGATCGTCGCAAATGGATATGCTAGCAGATTTGGTCACCATTTAGGAATCGTCAAATTGCGACCAAATTTGTTTCAGCTGTCTAATGGCAACCAAATTTGGGAAAGGTTTCTATTGAAATGATAAACACTTTGTAATAAAATTTGATTTTTATAACTAAATCTAGTAGAAATGTATCTAGATCAATATAACTGAAACTAGATTTATGGAACCGAAACCAAATTTAAGTAATCGAAACTAGATTGGTGTAATCAAAATTGGATTTATGGAACCAAAACTGGATTTGTTTTACCCAAAACTTGATTTTAAAATGTTTATTTTTAGAACCAAAAATCTAAAAATGATCAGTTAGACTATTAGTTAGGATTTTTTTATACAAAGTTTGGAAAGTATGTATCTAGGTGGATTTTTAGTTTCTTATCGTTCTCACAAAGAAGAAAATTGTACAAAGTTCTTTCAAGCTTAATTATGGAGAAAGGTCAAGCCTTTTGAATTTTTCACCTTCTTTTTGAAGTAATCAATGTTTTTTGCTAAAGTGGTATTTCTTCACAAGGTTTTGTGTTTTCAAGTATGTTCATTCGATGTGAATGTTTTTCCATGGTTATCTTTTTGCTATCACATGAGTTTTAAGTTTATGTTTTGATATCTAAGGTGGTTGCAGATGTTTGCCCCCATTTCAAATTTTGTAATGTGATTTCCTTATCGAAAATTGCAATATTCCAAGCATCTATTTGATATACTGGTAGTTGAATTTTGGTGGTTTTAAATATCACCCCCCTTAGATAGGAATTTATTAAATTTTTGTTTCACATATAAACCTGGTTATTTATTGGGTGGCCTTAACATTTGGTGACCATATCACGGATACAAAACATAATACCTAGTTCCATGAATTTAGAGTTTGGGATAAGGATAAAACTATTTGATTTTATTTAGCATTAGCATTTTTGGTTTAATATCACGAGGATTGTTACCTTTTAATTTTTATTAAATTTTTCTATTGTTTGTTTTCCATTAAGTGTTTTTGTTTTAACACAATAAAAAATATATATATTTTTAAAAAATTGTTTGTCATCTTTTGTTTGGGTGTATTGTGTCGATTGTTATGATGAGAAATATATGGAAGAAATTGGATGAGGTTTGGTAGGAAAGTACAAGAGATGGCTAAGCCGATTTCTAAACTACATCTATCTAGATGGATGACGACATTGTCACTACATTTCATAATAATGACACATTGGAAACCATGATCGAAAAAACAAAACCGGACATTGAAATAGTTCAATTACCAGAATTGATGGGGGAGCCTCTCTCAAGGCTAATGCCTATTACATTACAACAAAGAGACTTTCAAAAACCCATTTGGGATCCTACCAAAAATCCAACTTTCTGGTACCATGAAGGAATGCTACCTAGTTTAGTCATTTTGGAGATCAATTTGAATCAAATTTGAGAACACTTAGAAAAATCAAAGCACCTTCAAGAGAGAGATACCTTGGATGATAATTGTAGCAACCGTTTGCTGAGGATGAGTCTTGTAGGCGATGATGAGCTTCACCCAAAGAATCCAGTAACTTTTATTTTCAATGTGGAAGTTTCACCTCATGTGTGTTCATTCTGTCATGGGTTTGGGCATTTGTTAACCTGTTGTCCCTATAGATCTTGTTGAGTTGAAGTTCAACTAGGTTTGCAAGTTGTATTTCTTCCAGGAAATCTTCCCATAATTATAATCCCTAGTTACCCAAATATTATACCAAGAAATTTTGATTCACATATGGTATCAGGGGAAATAGGGGTGAATTTCCAAGATTTTCAAATCCCACAAGAAATCTTTTTCCTTCCAAAGAGGGCTATGGCTCTTTTGTGGCACTGGCTTCCATGCAACTTTATTTGCAGCTTTTGCTCATGTATCTAATGGATTTGATCATTCAACTAAGGCACATGAAAGCAAAAAGCTCAAAAGGTTTGAACTTTCTCCAAAATTAGGCTTGAAAAAACTTTGTACAATCTTTTTTGCAAGAGAGAGAAAAACTCAAAATCCACCTAGATATATACCTTCTGAACCTTATTAAAAAAAAATCCTAACTAGTAGTCCAATTGATCATTTCTAGATTTTTGGTTTTAAAAATAAACATCTTTAAATTTGATTTTGGTTAAAACAAATCCGGTTTTGATTCCATAAATCTAGTTTTGGTTACCTAAATCTAGTTTTGGTTCCATAAATTCGATTTCAGTTACATTGATCCAATTAAGCCTCTACCAAATTTGGTTATAAAAATTGATTTTGGATACAAAATGTTTTTCACTTCAACATTATCCTCCCTTCTAAGTGGGATTATGTCTTCGAAATCACAAAACAAAGTAACAAACTTTCCTAACTTCCTAACACTATTATTTATAACTATTCCAGTCTTATTGAAACTAACTTTGAATTCGGTTATCTATTTTACTAGGTCATGGGGAGGTTTAATAATTGGTTTAATTGTTCCACTAGGCATGCCTTTCGGTTGTGACCTTGGGGATTAGTCCTTGACCTCCTCCACTGAAACCTCTCGAACTTTTGCAAATTTTTCTTCTACATCGAAATCGAGTTGAACTTCTAGTTGAAGTTGGTTGCCCAATTCTTTCTAAATTCTTGTCCCAACTTTAGTTGTAGCTTCACAAAAATTGATCTCCATTTCTTTGCCTACCTCCCGAGCTTTGCTAATTTGTGTGGTGAGGTGGATTTGGTTGGAAATACCACGCTCATTAGTTGGAAGTCTTGCATTACCATATGTGGCATCAATTTTTAGTAGTGTTCTATTAAGAGGATATAGAGCTCTTCATCTTTTAGGTGGCTTGTGAAAATTTCCTCCAAGATTTTTGTCACTTTGCCTTGAGTAATTCCCAAAGCTCGGCCTTGTTCTTGCAACCTTGGCCTTGATGCATTAATAACTTTGTTTTTGTAAAAACATGTTCCATTTGTAAAGTTTCGAACTCCACCATCCAGTGGTAATAGAAGTTCATCTTTTCGGCCTTTTGGGTCAACACCCGCATCTCCTCCACAAGGGCTCCTAGGTCAACATTGATCAAAGGAGGGTCGGTTTGCAATTCCTCCATTTCCTTTTGTATTTCCTTTTTTTTTCTAGTTACTTCCCTAAGTTCTTGTTCCAATCCCTGAATCTATTTATACAAACCAAGGTTAATTTTTTTGATGTGGGCTAGCTAGCCCTTGGTGGACTTTAAGCTCTTTTTTGCCTTGTCCAACTTTTGCTCCAACTTTTTTTGGTTTTTGAACTCCTTTCGATATTGGACCTCTGATTAGTTTCAATCCTTCTATAATGCATCAAGGGCAACACCCATTGCCTATAGATGTTCCTCTAGCCTTAAAATTACCTTTTGGTAGTCATTGTTTTAGGCATCCAGTGAATTTAATTGCACACACATCACGTCAACCTCATGGAGCTGTTATTTTAACTCTCGGATGGTTTTAGAATCCTTCCCATTTGTTGCCTTAAGCCGATTGATTGAGGCTTCCAGATATTACATCTCACCAAAAATGTTCTGGTTGCTTTCTAGAAGGGCATCACATTCTATTGTTAATCGCTTAAACATCGTGTTGATGTTTATGACTAACAAGATGTACAAACTAGACATAATGAAATAGGATTTTAAGTTGTTTAGAGAAACATGGACTATAGGGCCTACCAAACTCTATGGTCTAGTTATTTGTGGTGTCTCAAAAAACATGAATCGGAATTGGAAAACATTTGCCTTTGGTCGATGTAATGGACTTCTAGTTTCCATACTAACACCAAAATTAAACTCCGGAGGAGTTTCAATGTCAAATATGATATTCATTAAAATGGTTTCAAAGGAGAACCATTTGTGCAGATGCTATGATAGCAATGCTCTTGTCTCTTGCTCTATCGAAAGGGTTTCCTTTAGTGATAAGATATCCGATGTAGGTTCTAAATTTTTGTCCCAAAAAGGTTTCTGGTTTAGGTTTTTTTCCAAGGACTTAGTGTCATTTATAGTGTTTGTTTTGCTAATGTGCGTTTCCCTAATGCGAAAGATTGAAGGTGCAACCACAACCAGTTAATGGTTTAGGATCATGAGCTTTTTCACCACATAAATGAAACAACTCCCCTTCAACTAAATGCCTTGGATCAAAGTGGGCATTTTAGCAATGTACATGCCCTTGAACATGGACACTTTCCATCCTTCCTTGTCCACCAAAACTTCCGGTGAAACTATTTTCAGGAAATTCGACTTCTTTTGGTTTGTTGATAATTTTGAGTGCCTAGCATGTGGCAGTTATAACATTTCTACCATTGTGTCTTCAATCAATAATACTAGAACCCCTTCTATTATTGACTTTATCACGTCTATATTAGATCCGACGATACCTTGAATGAATTATTTCACTAGAGGGTGGATGGGTGTGAGCTCTAAACTAAGAATACCACCTACCCTTACCTATTTTGCCCAAGCAACATCTCTTCCCACTATCCACATGTGTAGATTGTCCATTTCAATAAAAATGACCTTTTTATCAAAAATGGACACTATATACTTGACACCCAAATGTCATTTTAAACATCTACATCTCAAGAAATTATCAATTGTATAAATAATTTTTCAATACAATGAGTTTTGACCCTTCAAATCACTCTCCAAAAATTTAGGAGTCCATCGAAACTTCAACTCCCAAAGTGGGAGCCCACTTGGGAATGTGTGGGTTCATTCCTTCACACTCTTTTGCATTCTCTCGAGTGTGAATGTGACTCTTGGGTTACATTTTCAACTCACACCTTCCCATGCCCCTTGCCTTAGTTGCGAGCCCAAGGTTAGAGTCGTGACAATACTTCCCTCATTAATTCCCTTTGTCCGAGGTTACATCCTGTTCGGAATTTGACTTTGCTTCTTTCAAAGATTGACCTTTGAACATCTTATTTTTGTTCACGCTTCCTTTCATGATGACCAAAAATGACACAAACAGTGGACTGAATACGAAAGGCAACGAAGGAGACAATGGGTAAAATAGAGGAGGAAATGAACACCTAACAATACTTTTAGCATAACGAGGCAAATAATTGGCAAGCAATACATGAACAATGGTAGTATTTAAATAAAAAAATGATTAAAAGTTGATGGACTTTCAGTAACAGTTGAAATGGTATATCATACGTGATCATTGGAAATGGTTATGATTGTCTTCTAGTAACCATTAAAAATGATTATAATCATTTTGCCAGTTTCAGTTGTAACAATTTTTTGGTATAGTTGTTTTGTAATGTTTGTTAGTAATTGTTCCTTTGTAACTGTGTCTCGGTAATGTTAATTCTGTAATTGATTCTTCATAATGCCATTTTCATAATCAATTTTTCATAATGGTTCATCATATGGTTATTGGTAATCATTTATTTGTTGTTGACATTCGATTTGTTGGATTTGGTGGTGTTTGATTCTTCACTTCTAGTGTACACATCCTATTTTTTTTCAAGGTGCAAGGGAGAAACTATCACCAATTTCCCTTCTCCAATTTCCATTTTCACATGGTCGTTTCCAACTTTTTTAGGTACATAACTTGTATTACATAGCACCCAGTTTAGTTTTTCTTGCACCATGTTTTGTTGTTCTCCATCCCATTTAGTGTTTTCTCACATCCTTGATTTAGTGAAAGCCCATCCATGCCAAGCCCATCATCTAATGGTGGAAGGGAAGCGTTCATGATATTTTCAGTTTACAGTCAATGAAGTATGTTATCGAATCTTTCATATTTGGTTTTGGAGATGTTGTAACTAAATCCTTATTCAGTTCTTGTTCTATGCCAAACCATTTTTCTAGTGAAGTAGTATTCGATTGTGTTTTTGGAGTAACTTGAAGCTCATTAAATTTCGATTCTTGGTCAAAGAACTATTCCAATGGAGTTATAATCAGTTTTTTGTCATCTTCCATTTCCGATTGGTTATCCTCATTCTTCCAATTGCCCATTGGGATCTCCCCCCCCCCTTGTACCCTTGATTCTCATCTTCAAAAAACTTCAAAGAGTTGGTAGGGCTTAAATTTGTTGACGTCTTCAAGAAATTTCAGAGAGTTTGTAAAGCTTGAGTTTGTTGACTTCTTGAAATAATCAATGTTTTTTTGCTGAAGTGGTATTTCTCCACAAGGTTTTATATTTTCAAGTATGTTCATTCAATGTGTGTGTTTTTCCATGGTTATCTTTTTGCTGTCACATGAATTTTAGGTTTGTGTTTTGATATCTAAGGTGGTTGCAAGTGTATGCCCCCACTTCAAATTTGATAATGTGATTCCCCTACGGAAAATTGCAATATTTCGGAAATCTATTTGATTTACCGATAGTTGAATTTTGGTGGTTTTAAATATCACCCCCCTTGGAAAGGAATTTATTAAATTTCTGTTAGACTTACAAACCCGGTTATTTATTGGGTGGCCCTAAGAATTTTTCTAAGGTATATGAGTTTAAAAATCCAATCCATGATTCATTTTTGAGCACCTTGTTTTCATTTGGGTTTTGTGTCTTTGGTTGCCCCCTTACAACCATTGCATGGAACCTTGGGTGAGTTGAAGTGATCAAGTCCTTGGTGAAGGGCCATCTTTTTCACATGTTGCGAATATTTTGGACCACGTTGAACCTTGACTTTTCAAGACTCTAATTATTTTTAACAATTAATGCTTGGAAAGGCTTTAGTTTTTTGTCATTGAAAATGTTATTGAATGGACAATCGGGCAAACAATTATTGAGCGGACCATTGCCCAACGGACAACCATTAGGCAATAAATTTGACCAAAAATCTTGAAACAAATTATCCCACACATCATTTAGGACTTATCACCCTAAACATTTGAGCAACCCACCTTCAACCATGCACAAATGAGGGGCTGTAAAAATGTTTAATAGGGAGAACATTTCATTGATACAAACTTGAAAACATCAAAAGCTTGAAGATAATGATCCTAAGCAAATCGCCACACAACAATTCCAAGATATTGTCATGACATTTTTTATGGAGCACATAATGGCATGTTTCGATAGTGTTTTGTGAGCAAGCAAGGGATTAGTTAAAGAAGTATAAACAAGTCATGGCACATAAGTTTTTGGCAAAACTAAACAAATCCTCGCAATACACCAAGCTTTAAATTTCCAAGGGGTTTCCAGAATGGTTTGAATGCAAAATTTTGGATTCAACCACAAACTTGTTGCAATGGTTTGATGTCCTTTATCCACAAAAGGACAAGGTGCACTAGACCACAAAGGTGGCGAACTTGTGGGAAAAAAATTCATGGTGGGGCAAATTTTTGAAAAATTGGTTGAAGAAAAAGACGAGGCTTACGCCATGGAGGAAGGTGTTCAAAACCTTCTAGCCCAAATTGGAAATTGTGGTGTGTTATGGATTTTAAGCACAATAAATGTGTTCCCATTATCAAGTGGAAACAATCAGGGTGGTTATGGTGTGGTGCCCAAGGAGCGAATCAAAAGATTCAATCGCATCCTAAGCATGATTGAGTTGGTGGGGAAGACACCAAAGACGGATGACAAGCAAGAAGCACATAAGTAACAATCAATGGAAGTGTTGGCATGCATGTGTGAACATCCAAGTGTCATCGAATTCCTCGCCATCCACACAGAAACCATGGAGGCATACACATTGTGGTGGAATGGGGGAGCTCATTGATAAATGTTGGATTACAACATGAAATACTCCCCCATTATTAATAATCGTACAATATTATAACAAATTAAGTTGGATATGGAAGGGGGAGCACGACTTGTAAAGAATTGTTCAACACATTGTGTGCACATTGATGGGGCTTCCATATAATTGGACTTCACCTGAAAAGTGTTATCAAAGGTAGCCATCAACATTTTATAGTTTCTAGATATGGAATATGGTGTAATTTGCATGATCTTTCAAAAATGACATGTTTTGGACTTATGTATTTTATAAAACCCAATTTTGTAAGTGAATCATGTTGTCATGTGTAATTAAATTTGAGATTTGTGAATCCATCCTCTTTACACATTTGAAATTTGTATTTAGATCTATGTTGTATAATAATGATGGGTTTTTTGCAAACATGATATACAATGATCATATACAATTTTACACAAGTATTGCCCATCTATTTCTTAAATTTTTGAATTATGGATGATTGGATTTATCATCGATAATTTGCTCCAATAAATGCTCTCATAATTGATAAACATTAATAATGAAAAAAATTTAATAAAATTTCATTTAAAGCAACATTTCTTAATGCAAACTTTACAAGGCATTCATTTTGTATACTTTTGTTTTGGTTTTTGGCATTGCTTACCAAGGTGAGGATATTGTGTTTAGATTCATTATAAAGTATAGTAGGTTTATGTAGTAGGTCTATTTAGGCCCCCATGTAGTAGGTCTATTTTTATGCAAAGATTTTTGAAAGATGGTATTTTGGCTTGTGTTGAAACGTGGGATTAGTGATATAGTTGTGATATCTTGAAGGAGTTTGGTCTCTTTTAAAGGATTTTTTTTTTCTGAAGATTATATTTTTGCATGGTGACCATATTGGAATTTCCATAATTCTTCTTTTGCCTTAAGATATTCTGTCATGTAATTGGCAAGGCCACAATGACACATTGAAAAAATGGTGACGGAAAATTTTTGGTCACCGTAGGCTTGGTGATTGAAATTTTTTGATCATTGTAGGATTAGTGGTTAAAATCCATTTTGGTCACCAATTGTAATGGGGGCAACCCGAGTATGACCCAAGATTTTCCTTCGTCCATCCTAATGGATGTAATGAACACATGAAGATGGATACCAACATGACACCCGACACAAAACGGGTGTGTCACATCAATTTTGACAACCCTAACACCCACATATGCTTCCTACAATAAGGATGTTTAACAAAATGCAAATCAAGAAATTTACACCACCCGCAACATGTTTATTACAATAAAAGGAGTTTGCAACAAAAAAAGAAGTATATTCTTAGTTTATTTCTAATGATGATTTTGAAAATCAATTCCCCCTTATGCAACAACCACAATATTTGAAAATTAATTGCCCAATGTTTCAAATGTTTATTTGATAATATTTTTGTGTTTTGTGCCAACCTTCCTTGTCTTTAACATTTGACCTTTGTACACACATTTGATATGTTTTGTAATGAAGAGACACACAAAAACATAACATAAAATTACTACTACTAGCTTTTCAATAGATGCATTTTAATGTTGAATGTCATTGTTTCCACAAAACACAAATCACAAAAGAACCTTTTTTTTAGTCGTGACCTTAATGTGTGTGTGTGAAAAACTCCCAAGAGGTCTTTCCTTGGATGAAGGAAGCTAGATGCTTATAATTGGAATCTAGTTAAACAAACGACAAAAATGTGATTACAAGATAGTGAAAACACACCCCCACATGAACTGAAAGTGTGAAGGTCAAAAGGAGACATTCCCAAGACTCTCAAATGCATTCCCACTTTAGAAAGTTTGGAATCTTAAAGTGTTTACAACTTTGGAAGAAGGTTTGAAGGATCAAACCTTATCCAAATCAGACCCTTTTTAAACTATTGGTCTAGTAAGGCCACTACAAGTTATATTAAATTAATATGGATGTAATGCTTGTAATGAAATTTTGCAATGTATGAATGTAATTCAAATAGAGATTATGTATCTGTTTTTAAAAAGTGATCAATTTGAAGACATATTTTGAAGTTATTAACTTGAATATCTATGTGATGTAGATATTTGAAATCTATAACACATTTTTAAAAGAAGTTATAGACATTTAAAATGAACATCAGGGATGTTGCAGCTATTTTTTTTAATAAATTTCAAAATGTTCCAATCATGGATACTATAATTGTTAAGGATTCTAATTTAGTTAGATAAGCTTTCTTCTTTAAATGTTTCAAGGATTTCACATCATATTGAAATTGTACCTTATTATTTATGAGTTGTTTTCTCATTAAAAACAATGGTTTTTGTCCAAAGTCTACATCATGTTGAAAAAAAATTCATTATATTTTAGAGTGTGCACTCATGTACAAAATAATGATCTCTACGTGGGACTTTTCTAGGTGGAAAAAATGACTTGAAATCAATATGTTGTTGTTGCCCAATTATCTAATCATTTCAAAATTTGAAACAAATACAAAGGAAATGCTTCTCAAATGAACTTATGGGGTTTTTTCTAAACTTATTTTTGGTCCATTTAACCTTGCATTCACCTAATGGGGTCATATTGCAAAAACAAAGATTTTTATCAAAGGTCAAATGACCATTTATAAGGTCAAGAATCAATTTACCAACTTTATTCATAACCACTTATTTGAACTTTTAAAAGGCCAAATTAGCTCCAATTGAGGAGCTTGCTACATTGTGGAAAAAGATTTTCAATGATTATATCATTTCTTTTGAAAATGCTTTGATTTGGAGTTTAAGTGAAAAATTTATGAACCTAAAAAATAACAAAATTCATAACTTAACAATTTTAGGGTAATTTCATTTAGGAATTAACTACATGGGCCTTTTCAAAACCATGCTCTTAAACATTAAAAAATCATAACTAAATTACACCTACTCAATTAATTATTTTAAAAAAGAAAAAAAATGCCATCAAAGGTATTTTAAAAAATTATTTCCCAAAGAAAACCAAAACATGTTTTAAACTTGTGCTCCTAACCAAAGAGTTCCCAAAAAAAAAACATACATGACATTTTTTAAACTTTTCTAAATGTAATGATTAGAAATATCAATATACAAAATATTTTTTATATCAATAAAATTTCAAAGTCTACAACAATTGTTAAATCTTTTAACCTAAAAACATAATGAAATTTCTCATTTAACTATTTCTTATCATTTTTAAAAGTTCAATGCATCTAGTAAAAATCAAGGTGTGATGTTCCTAATCGTACCACTTGAGTATGTTTTTGCTTAAGGCATGTTGTGATGAAAAGTTAATGGATGCAACCTTAAGTTGATAGAACAATAGTATCAAGCACCAAAAGTAGAACATGACACGACTTTCGACAATTCATTGTGATGGGAAAGGAAAATATGGGTTTCTATGGCTATTTTTTAAAAATTTGTTTGCTTACAGGTTATGAGCATCATGGGTTTTATTTCTCAATGGCACAATGTGTCATGATTCCTTCATTTTTGGTGGTGTGGTTGTTTTTGCATTGATGTTATGATGGATGTCAATCAAGGAAATGGAATTCAAGCTAAAATGTGGAACATTTTAGTGATGGAGCCAAAAAGTTAAATATCGTGAAAATTTATGTTGTGAAATTGGCAAATAGGTTGTGTTGTGCATGTTTTTCTCTTATCTATAGCATCTTATGTCTACTAGTTGGAAAGGAATGCCTTGTGTGGAAGGTTGTATTTTCGTGGAGGTTAAAAAAAATTTGTTGCACCATGAGCTTCTTTAGGAAGAATGCAAATTTAGTAGTAGAAGTAGGGGTTGATGACGAAGAACATGATGATGAGTTTAAGGATTTTAGGAGTGGTTACAAGGCATTGCATTGTGTCATTTATGGGTGTTTCTATAATTAGATTGTGTTAATAGTCTTGTGGCTAGGGAGAGAGTACTTGTGCTACTTGGAACTCCGAAAATATATCTTGTTCTTGCATAGTTTGGGGTGATTTGGGGAAGTTGAGGAGCATAATATTTTTCTTGTCAAACTCCCTAAGTTAGATTATGTGGAGAGTAAGCAATAGAAATCTTCCATCTTGGGATTATCATTTGTGTGGGTAAAACCAAGTATTGTGTTGTTTATGAAGTTAATGAACTCACCAAAATTTATGATCAGTGGAATTATTGTGTATGGGGTTAGCCCTTGTATGTTTGTCTCGAAACAAAATTGTTTAGTGTGGGAAATTGAGGGTCTATGACAAATGAGAAAACTACAAATGACCTCCTGAACTCATGGCAATAAGATCAGAGCAATTTGATTCCTGGAGACCCATAAAATTGGATGCATTGTTCTAACAATAAGTTCTTAGACATACAACCCATGATATCCATCTTAATTGTAGCAACTCATTGCAATTAAATGTGTGTAATTTTGTTTCATCAATGTTGAATTGACCAAGATGGAAGTGTGTGACCTCTCATTTTTTCATTACAATGCCATCTTTTGAAAGCAACCTAAGTCGAGTTCATGCGAAAACATGAAAAATCAGGGTCCTTGGTTCTTTCATCAACAAGGTCTTTTGAAGACTCGAACCTTGACTTTTAAATGTTCATTACAACCATGTTTTTAAAACTTTTTGGCCACTGATTGTTATGTGAGTATATACCTCAATATATATAGAACTACCAGTGGTATGTCCTTATTTCTAATAACCACCCAACATTAATGATCACTGGGAGGATATTATTTAGTCTTTGTTAAGGTCTTGTAGAAATCATATGTGGACTTCGAGGGCTTAGCTTGCAACCATGCATAAATGTAAGTTATATGGAGTCCATGATATATCCTACAATTTTTTGTGTGCATAATTTGTCACGTTAAGTAATGCATAATTTTACAGTAAAATTTCCTTCAATGTACGCAGCTATTCTTGATTAACATATATGTTTTCAAAATTGGGCACATTTGCTGAATTATATTTCAATGGTTGGATAAGCTTGCAGTTAGGGACCACATAATTGTTAGGCACTTTTATGGTTTTAAATTCCGAACTGGCTATCCATTTAGGATGGGAATTCCAAGGATTTGCGGGCAATTTTAATAAAAGTAGTAATAAAAGCTGATGTGACAAATAGAAATATTTTTCCTTACTTTCACAAACTCTGGAGATGCAGGTCAATTTGCAGAGACACACAGTACCAAATACAAGTCTACTGGATAGTAAAGATCCGCACCTAAAACCATGGTGTGGCGGGACCATGCACACCAACCAGAGTTGTGGCCTTCTAATAGCCTTAAGATGGAAATTCATACTAATTTTAGCTTCTAGTAATCTTAATAGAACACTTTAGTTGCCTGCATACCATTAATGCATGAGGCAAATACGCCTGTTCTCACCTAGAGGGTGAACGGCAGCCAGCGTCAACCAGCACCAACTAGCGCCATGCAGGATGGATGGTGTGTGGACAGGAAGCACTTTTTCGTTATATTCCTGTCCAACAAACTAACCATGTACATGAATTCTAGCTACCTAGTAACCATTAAGTGCCTTACTTATTTCACTACTTGTAGATAGTAACCATTTACATTCCCTACCCACTTACCTATAATAATGACCCATTTACATAGGCAGTTATCAGTGTTGGGCAGGTACCTGCCAAATCATTGGTTTTGATTTCAGTTCAAAAGAACCAGATCCAAACCAAGATTGATTTTCAGAGCCAAAACTGGACTTTATATTTTCCAAGAATCAGATTTTCAGTTTCATTTGTATATAGAAGCAGGACTGGAACCAGGATACTTTGTTGTGTAAAGGGATGCGACAGTAGATTACCTGGCGGTTAATCAGGTAATCAACAGTCACATCCCCTTTATAAAACAAAGTATCCCGGTTCCAGTCCTGGTTTCTAAGAATGGGATTCAAAATTTATTCTTTTGAATCCCAAACCAGATTTGTAGTTCTATTTGTGATAACTAGGACTCAGACAATTCCAAATTATTTTTCAAAATCAGAACCAGAGGTTTTCTTAAAAGTCAATAACTGGCCAACACAGGTAGCTACCTAAGGAGGGACCAGGAACCAGGAGGGTTTACAAAGTAGGTTACCAAGGTGTGGAAGGTAACCTTGATAATTCAATTGTGGTTCATGGACTGCTGAGTGATAAACAGGTTTCCAATGGATGGGGCACTGGGTGGTGGGTGGTGGTCCCATAATCCCACTGGATGCTCTTTTCCTGAAACAGGTTATTAAAAAAAGCACATGATGGGAAGGTGTTTAGTTCTATGTCTGATCGACTCCACTAAGATATGATATTCAACTGGACATCAGTCAAAGCTGTCAGACACACTCAACTTGTTTTTTTAATTTTATGTGTGCAATTAGCAGGAGTCCAAAAGGACAGTTGGTGAATATAGACAAAGCCTTGTTCTTGTAGTACTAAACCAATTGTGAAAGTTTGTTGAGCGGTAGGTGGTTAATAGGTTTTTAGCTTTGCTTTAATCTCTCCAGAATTTGCCAACCATGAGCCTCTAAGCGGTTGGGTTATGCTTTTGCAAATAGCTCGTTCGTGCCCAAGGAAATGACAAAAATAAGAATGTTAAAGGAGTCTGCTGTGGGATTTTAGGAATCAGCTTTATCAAAAACAAATCTTGTGTCAGGTTGCACTTATTTACTGCTGTCAGTGGTATAGCCAGTTTAGAATTTTGAGCCTATATATATAAGTCAAGATCTTGTCTTTGTGCACTTTGTGAGGCATCCATATTGTCATATATTGCGGGTATATTTCACAATAGGACACATTCCTGGAGGTGCACTGAGGGTATGTCTCAGGCTATTTATTCATAGTCCACGTGGTGGAAACGGAACTGATGATATTGTTATCACAATATTAGTTTACAAATGCTTGCTTTCTCCATGATCTAAAAGCTGGACTGTGACTGCATGTTGTTACTGTTTTTTATTTCCCATTTTATGTTGTAGCAGATCATCCATAAGAAGATCTATTGTCAAACTTGGCTATAGATGAGATATGAAATTCTATATGTCTGGCTACCTATTTACGTTCTGGTAATGCCTCAGTTTGAGGCCATTACTCGAAGAGGACCCCTGTCAGCTCCTGCCTCACACAGGGACCTTTCGGTAATGCCTTCAACCTAGGACCTTCCCCTACTCGTTCATACCAGCCTGGATGATCCACAAATGTGACATGATAGAATCACCAAAGTAATTAATTAAATCCCCAAGCTTCTGTATCCTTGCCACATAATTAGTTCGCATTACACAGCATTCCAAATGGAATTATTTTTACATAATGTTATTTTCAATGTATTGATATATATATTCTAAAAGTTTGAAATCAATAAAATGAATGAAAAATACCCAAAAACATATTGAAAGCATTGTAACTAGTGTTTTTAAGCAATAAAAAGAATTGTAAATGGACTTGCATTTTTTTTGAAAGTGACATATTTTTAGCAGTTTTTTTATGGGTACATTCACAAATATAGTAGCCATAAGAATTGTAATTAGTGCTTTTTTTTTTCATATTTTCATGTCAAAAAAATATTAATATTTACACATTTCTTTTATATGTTTTGATGATAATGTTTTTAATATATTGTGAAAACATGTGTAATAATTTGAATTAAATTTAATGAAATATGAATATTCAAAAGCATTGATTAATCATTATAACCGGTGCTTTATAGTGCTTTTACTCCTTGAAAAAACTCATAAATGACTCTTATAGGACTTGAGAATGACATAATTTTGGAGAGACTTTTAAAACACATATTCACATAAAAGTATAATGTGACATAATTTTTAAGTCAAAAGGACTTTCTTATGACTTTTTGCAACTCACAAACATAATATTCTTAGTATATACCAAAAATCTTTCAGAATAAGCAATATATGAAGTCCTTACTAAAGTGCACCTTCAACTCTTTATTTTGTGAATATACCCTTATGTAAACCATAACATAATTTAATGTCATGAAAATTTTTAATTTTTAAAAAATTTGTTTTTCAAGCCAATGGAAGAAATATTTTTAAAACTAATGACCATTTACTTCTTTTAGATGGTAACAACTTCCATGTTACATTAGAGGTTTTGCATAAGGCAAGGAATGTGGTTTTGGATTTGATTATTTTACCATCTAACATGAACCATGCCTTACAACCACTTGATGTTACTTGCTTTAAACCTTTCAAAATTGCTTTTAGGGCTTTTACATATCATATTTATATCATATACATAGGTAGAAACACCCACTAAGTTAGGTCCTCCTTTCCAGCATGTTTAACTTTATTAGTCAAAGTTTAAACATCTCTATAGACGATTGAAAAGATCAAACATATGTAAAGGCTTCAAGACTACTCGGGTTTGGCCTTTAAACCTAGCTATTATGGAATGCAAGATGCAACCTAACATGCAATCTATGGAAATAACAATGCTTGAACATGAAGTTATGGATTTTCAAGTTGAAGAAATACTAGGTGAATGCACTCGTAACCTTAAGCCCAATGCTTGTCATTTTAATATGTGGAAATTGATGGATAATGTGTTACATTTAAATAAAAGGCACCACAGATGTGGGTTAATGTGATGACCCAATGAGTTTCCAAATTTTGAAAATGCATGAATAATTTACCGATTAACCAAAAATGAATAGTCCACTTTTATTTAACAACACTTTCATTTGCTCATCCAATGATTTTTTTTCATTAAAGCTTCACATGATATCTATGTTTTTCATCTAAATTATCCATTTAAGGTTTGGTTAGTTTAGTAAGTTCTTTAAAAGTGATCAAATGGACATGGTTGTTAATTTTTAAGATTTCAATATTTTAATCTTTGACTACCAAAAATGTTCATCCATCAATGAAACCTCCTAAACCTAGGTCAAAACCTATATATGAAATATTTGTCATGGTGGATGCCACTTGAAAATCCTAAAAAGAAAACTCATAAAGTCCATATGCAAATAAACCAAAGTAAATATTTAAAAAACATGTTCATTAGGGATTTTGTTTTTAAAAAACAAGGGAAACATCCATTTAAAAAGGACTTTTGACAATAAGGTTCAATTTTGACCTTTCAAAAGTCCATAACTCTCATCTAGTTAAGGTTTTTAATAAAAGATTTCACACCTAATTTTATTATTTCATTTTTGAAGGCATACTTAGTCATTATAAACAATTTGGAGTGGAATTTAATATGAATTCTTCAATTTATTAACAATTTAATCACTCAACTTTAATCAATATTTCTTAACTTCAAAAGTCAATCATTAATAATGAATGTGTAATTTTAAAAATATAGTTTAAATCTAAACATGTTCATAATCATCATGTTAATGTACGACTAATGTTTAATTAACAAATTCAAAATTATGTTATTCACCACAAATGTTTAAATACAATGCACCTTGCAAAAATAGCCATTGTGACACCAATAATGACCCAATTATGCATTCACTTTAGGTTAGAAATTGTATTTTCAAATACAAATTTAAGTTGATCAAAAGAATCTTCAATTATTTTCATATGACCTTTATAAAATTATGTTCAATGGGTTCAAAATGTCTAGCTTGATGTGTAGGTCACATGTGCAAAAATTAATCTTGCCAAAAACATGTTTGGTTATCCATTGAAACTCATTTTGAGAATTTTTGGGGTTTTCTACATTTTTGGCTATAACCAAACTATTCATACACAATCATGTATGAATGTGAAAATTCACCACCATCACATGAATTATTTTAAATTGGGCTATTGAATTTTTCTTATTTAAAATTTTTTGAATAAATTTTATATGCAAAAAGTAGCCCCACAAAAGTCCTAGAGTCCTTTTTCCTTTCTTTGGAACCCCAATCGTGAATAAGGCCGCACAATTTGGTTAATAGTCTTGTTAATTAAAATCAACTTCTAATTCCATTGACAATTTGCATATGGGCAAACAACACTTCCCATTGAATCCCATTCACAAATTTAGCAAAGAGGAAAACCAAAATGAAATACATTTAGTTTAAATACATGAATTTTATACCTAATTTTTTGGGAATCTCTAAATATTGGTCACAAGGTGCCAAGAAACTTTTAAAAGTTGGAAGCCAAAACTATGCAAGCCACATTTGCAAATTCATATGTTCACTTAGGAATTGAAGACACAAAAAACAATTGAAAAGTCAACTTACCCAAATGTACTTTATTTTCAAATGTTCAAACATGTGATAGTTCTTGAACCTTGACCATTTAAAAGAGAATCATGATAATGTTGGATGTCACATTTAACCCATATCATATAGTTGTTTAAGATCCATATATGTATCATGAAGGTTTTCATTAAGTGTGTGATTGATGATGTTCAAAACCAATAACAGATGTGAATAGTCACATACTTACCACAAAAATTAAAACAATCATAAATCAATCATGTTCTTACTTTCAGTAGTGTTGGGGATTTTCATTTTTACCATGTTCAATATTATTTAATAGTTTAAGCTTATGGTGTTCATCATGAAAATGAGTTTAGTTCAATAGTACGGTAAAAAATATATTAATCTCAACTTTGAAAACATTGTCCTAGTTGACAAACTAGAAATCACTATAATTGGCTTGTGAATTCATAAAAGCTTGCTTCACATTTTCATTTGCTATGAACATCACTACCTCCAACCCTTTTGGAACATACGGGACCTTGGATTCACTCAATTGAAAATTAGAACCTAGCCCAAGTTACACAAAAGAACATACATTGATTTAAAACAAAAGTTTCAATAATGTAAATGAACAAAATTTAAGCTTAAATTTCCAAGGCTTACTTTTTTTACTTTTACAACCTAGAAGAAGTGGTCCAAAATTTCATTCCAAAATTCCAAGTTTTGTAAGTCATGCAAAATGTACAACTACACACCAACTTTGGATGAGTTCAATGATCTTGTATGATATTTGGAAAGCCAAGGGAAAATGTGTAGTGTTGTAGCGTTGGAATAAATTTTCATAATCCTCTACAAAGCCTTCGATGCTCCTATTGTCATGTTACAAACTCACTTGTTGAACTCAATGAGACCAATCTATCATTATTGAGGAAAAACACACACACACACACACACACCCTTCTTTTCTTTTGAATGTCATACCTTTTAGCTTCATTTAGGAGGATAATTTTATGGTGTCTTGGTGGTAATGTGATCTTCTTCTACACAAACATTTTTATTTTTGGTGGACCTCACATCTATACTTCTACATGACAAATTACAAACCTCACCCATCTACCCACGTCAATTTTAATATCCTTGACATACACATTTAACATCAACATCTACATTAGCATTGAAATATCTCAAGGTAAAAGTCAAATTGATAAGCATAAATTCGACAATCCCAAAACATATCAATGGAAGTATTAAATTATATTATTATTATTTAAAGTTCGGGCCTTGCAACTCATGTGTTAAGGTTTGTATGCTCCACAATATGTACTATTTGTAAAATCATCTTCCTAGAGCAAGATATTGGAAGCATATTTCCTAGAATAGAACAAAATATTAATTTGATGTAGCCCATATTTGTAGATTGTAATCCTTTGCAAATGAAGTGACAACCATTGTTGCGAATTGGCATCCTCTTGTATTATATTGCATTCAAAATTTTAAACAATTGACATTCTATGAAAGCAAAATTTGAAACACACACAACACGCACACATTACCATCAAATATAGTTCATTGGAAGATTTTGTAAAACTTAAATGAATCACATGTGCAATAGGTTGGTCACTACATTTCAATAAATTGTGCCATTCAATCAAAGAAGAAAATTTGGAAAGGTGACAAAATTTGCCACATGGCAATACAACTTGACCAACTAGCTAGCAAATAAATCCAAGATTCAAAATGATTGTCAAACTTCAAAAAAATCAAGTTAAACCGTAGCCAATTTGAAAGGGATTGGAACCCCAACCCTTCAAAAGGTGCTACCCATTGCAATTCAAACCTTACCTACACCAAAGACCTCATTTGAAAACAAACTCAAAGGTGTTGCAAAAAACTTATTTGGGAAATTTGTAACTATTATGTTTGGAAAAATTCACTTATTACTTACCTTGTAACATCTTCAACTTGAAATTGGAGAAGCTCCTCGACCTAAAATCAAAAACCATTTACACAATATTAAAACACGCATCACAAATTATAATCACATGAAATTGGAGGATAAGGAAACAATTAAAATCAAATGGACTCACATTGAAGACCATGAATGACTACAAAATTTTATGAGTCGACTTAAAGTGATTATCATCTTGAAAATCTTATGTATTTCAAAAGCATAATTTGAAACTCAACCAAAGTTGACATTGGAACTTGACTAGAATCATTCATTCAAACTACCTAACTCAATAAAGCTTTCAAGTTCCCAAAAGCCCAAAAGATATGAACCTCCAAAAAAAACACACACATATTGGAAAAAAACTACATCCATAAATTGAACTAGCCATGTGAAATGAAAAAATGTAAATAGAAACACCAAACAATTCAAATGGAAATACATTAGTTTATGTATGAATAGAAGTGAAATGTGACATTAAAAATGTGACACCCAAATCTAGTTTACCATTCAAATTTGCACTTTTCAAATCTCCAAAAGTGTAAATGAGATATCACCTATGCATATGCATAATAGTGCACTTTGCCAAACCACTTGGCAATGGCTTGTTCATAATGAAAAAAATCATAGTAAAAATTTGTTGATTGTAGATTTGGTGCATAGATCTTAAACATTTGTTCATCTTCAATAGAACCATACACTTGGACAACAATAATTTCAACCAATTTAATGTATTATAATAGCTTATGATTGAAGATGGTGGACACATTAATTTTCCACCAAAGCCTTGTAACCAAGTTAAACTAACTATCCTTTTACAAAATTGCCTTTACATTATGCAACATAGTCATTTCAAAAAAAAACTTTGCAAATTAATTGTTTGATTTGAAAACAAGGTAGTAAAACTTTTCATGCTTTCACAAATAACCTTTTGGAGCACAAAAAATGTGGCATTCAACACACTTAGATGAATGTGAAAATTCTCTTATGCCTCCTTTCCCTTTTTAACCCAAAAATATGCATACATCACATAATAGTTTCATCATTATTTCATACTTAGGGAAGTGATATTGAAACTCTTTAATAAGGCCCCAAGCTATGTTTTGAAATTCTTGTTTTACTTTGTTAATGGCTTGGTGAAAGGCATCAACATGGTGACATTTTTCTTTTCATGACCATCAACATTGCACTTATAGTAGATAGGGTACTTATGATTAACAAATGAAATGTGAAATACGTAACATCCTCCACCATTTCAGTAAGAAAAGTGGCAATTTGCAACTTGTCCTTGTAATTAACTTTTAGTTCTAAATGACATTTATGACTAAAATCCCATTAGTTGCATTAGACAAGTTGCATACAACATTAGTCACAAACAACAATAAATTTTGAATGAAAGACAAAATGAATGAAATACACCTTCATCTTTTGAATGGTTGTATATGTATTTTCGTTTGTAATTAAGATGCAATTGTTTTGGTGGACAATGAAAACAAATGATGTGTTGCCAATGTCCCATCTTTTAAAACTATTTAAATATTTTAAATATAATTATGAAATAATCTATAATGTCCAATTTATATGTTTAGATGTTTTTAGATTACGACATTTGGCACAATCAACATGTATCACATGGCATATTAATTAAATTTGTTCAAAATCAATTTAAGTATGTAGGTATGTAAATAAGTCAAACAAGGTAGGTAGGTAAGAAAGATCTACCTACCTATTTACTTAGATTAAATACCTACCTACCTACCTAACTAACTAAGTTAAATATCAAATTAGGTACATAGATAGGTAAGTAATTACATTGGTAAATTAGTTAAGAAGGTAAGGTATTTAAGTGGTAGGTACATTATTTTTATTTATTTTTGACTTAATCCTTTTTAATTGGCTCATCACATATGGTTCATGTTTTTGAATACGCAAATCTAAGACAAAATACTTTCCTTATATACTTTTCAAAATGAAAATGAAAGATAAAGCTTATGGGATAAATTTTGGAGTTGAATTTTAATTGCAACAATTGGCCTATGCATGTGGTTGATGGTAAAAGATTATCTTCACCACTTTGGGTTGTGTATACATTTGTCTAATTTAAAATTGAGTTAAACAATTTCATTTAATGGATCAATGGTGGTTTGGGTTTCCAAGATTGTCTTTCGGTCTATACCCCTTTGGATATTTACAAAATGTGCAATCAATTCAAGACTTAGGGTTAAGTAGGATGCGATATTAAAAAAACAACTATATAACAAAATTGAATAATAAGACATTAATGAAATATGGCCAAGGTGATTTTGGATTCTTGGCATTTTGCCATTTGCTTTTGGGGGGTATTTGCTTATAAATCTTCCATTCCATTGGAGAATCTTCATGACTTTGTTCATCATTTAGAAATTTTAAGATTTATGCATGTGGCATGTATGTGCATTCAACTTCAATTATATGTGCCTTTCAATGTTGAACATCCTTTGTCCACACCAAGTCCATAATGTTGAAGGGTGACATCCTTGGGTTTTGCATTTCAATAAATTCAGATTTTGAAACACAACCCATGTTTGAAAGTAAATGTGAGTTGATTGTATAATAGAAGACAATAAATTGATGTCAATGTCCAAAACTTTATACTTGTGATACCTTCAATTACATGTTAATTATCATATTCTATATTAATGCAAATGTACATGTTCCAAATACTTGATTTGTATCCCTCACTAAGCCTTATACAATCACACACACAATACCTTAAATGTTAACTCTAGAAAATATATGATATGATCTATGGACATAATGGAAAAATTGAAATTTCAATTTTCACAAGTCTATTTTAAATCTAAAAACTACAGAAATCTGGATATGTGTTTTCGTTATTTTGCAAACTTTTGTGACATGAACCCTCAAAATTCACTATTATTTTGCTTTTTCTATTAAAACTTCGGCAGAAAAAAAATGCTGCCATTATTCATGTGCTTATTAACTGCCTGTAGGTTTGTATGTTCTTTGATTCACTTTTGCAAACAACCAGTGGAATGACCTTATAGTAATAGATTTTAGTAATCACACTAAGGTGTCCTCCAAGGTATCAAGCTAAGAGCATATGTTTCATCTAGAATCCTGCAGACAAGTCTACTGTTGCCACATCTAAATGACCTGCACACTACTGACATTGAAAAGGAGTAAGTAGACAGCTGGCCAGGGTAAACCAGCGCCACTTGTTGCCTAGTGACTCAATGCCTCTGCCCTTTATGGCAGGCTCAAACTTCAAACCAAAAACTTTCCTTACTTGATCTAAACTTCTTGTCTAATTCATGAACTTGTTGTGAGGAACATGCTCATCCATCATATGCATGCACATAGTAATACACATGCCACTCACAAGTTCTGCCACATTCAAGTTCCAGCCAAAAATTTGTGCCCAAATGTGACAGCAATGCCAGAGTGACCTCCCTATGGGCAGAGCCAACAAACATGAAACCTTTCATAAGACCTGAATTCTAGCCCACAGTTCAAGCCCACACTTTCTCTTATATGCAATATCAAGAAATTCCATGACTCCCTAGTAGACAGTCCATACAAAAGGCAATGTCAATGCCTCAGATCCATATACCACTCCAGCCATCTCGGCTGACAATTTCAACCCTATCTCAATACTCACTCCAGACTTTTGAGAATCTTTTCCTGTGACTACAGAATGAGATTTTCTTCCAACAGGTTCCACAACAATGGGTGCTTCTCATTTCTGCATATAAACTATCCATAGACTAATTCCAAGACTATGATCCCATATATTATTCCAGTCCTATGGACAATGTTGTCTACTAGATTAACCCCATTCTCCAAGCAACAACTTCATTCAAACAATGCATTAGCAAACCCCTTAGTACTCATGCATGCAACTCAGGCATCTCTGCTTATACATCCTGGAAAAATCAATGTCATTCAAGAATTCACAGCCCCAACCTCAACTGATCAGAACTAGACTTATCAAGAAAGGTATGCCCACACATTCAAGCTCTCACCCAAACGTGACTAAAAAAAACACAGCAGATCACTCAGAGATTGAAATAGAAGCAATGCTCCAGCAACAAAAGTCATGAAGAGCTATGGACGATACATCTTCTACACAATCAAAATAAAGAGCAAATCCTCACTACTACACTAGAGCGCACATACAGAGGAAATGATTTTAGCAACTTGATATCCACATACAAACTTTCTAAGACATTTGCTAAATATCCATCAAGCATGATGAGACATGAATGGATGAACGTCATGTGTGAACAATGAATTAAGTCACATGAACTATCACATATGAACTATCTCATATCCTTTACTGTTCCTAAACCTTTTAAAAATTAACTATGATGAAATTGATGGATATCATTACATGACATTACTTTCCCTTCTAGCAATTTGAGTTCCATGAGGAATGGATGAAGCTTATTTGGATATCACTAGTGGCATCTATAAACCCTTTTTAATGCATTTCAAAAGTGACTTAATGGTTTGCATTTTATGTGCATCAACATTATAATTTCATCAATAAACATTTGATGGGCATAAAATTATCATCATCTTTTGGTGTGAAGAATGGTTCCACCAACTTATCAATATGCTATCAACAAGGCATTTCATGAATATATTGATTTGTTTATGAAGTTATTTCTTGATGATTTTATTGTATTTAGTACTATGGATATGCATTTCAACAAACTATGACTTTGTTTTTTGAAATTTCAGGAATATGGAATTAACCTTAATTCAAAGAATGTGTTTTTATAGTGTTTTCAAAATTAATCCTTGGATTTATTATTTCTAAAGAAGGAAAAATTCCTTATTCAAAGAAAATTCAATTGATTTTGAATATGCTAATTCTAACAACTTTGGCACAAATCTAAATGTTTAATGTAATACTAGTAGAAATTATGTCCTATGCAACAAAGGAAAAAATGACTAGTTTTTCTCAATGAATCTATCAATGACCATAGTCATATAATACAACTTCCATATCTACATGTAAGAAGTAGAACTCATTCATATGACTGATGGATGGGTGTGATCACAATCAGATGAGCCAACATGATTACTTTGCAAAAAGACTATGGCCTTTTTTTTAGCCTTCATGACTTTTGCATGTAAAGGAATTTTTAAATGAAATCTTTTATAACTTGTTACTAAAAATATAGTTTCTCTAATACATCACTTTTTTTATGTTAATCTTTTTCAAATAACTATGATTTTTTTTTAAAGTGTAAAACTTGCTAAATTCTGCATTTCATCTTGAAAAATTATCGTAATTTCAATTCCTTCCAATATATGCTAAAGTTTTTGGGTTTTATTTTATTGTATCATAAGTTATAGCTTTGTTTTGTATGACATGTGTACACACCATTTGCATGTTATAAAAGACTCTTGAACTTTTGAAATTATAAAAACTTACATTGAATTTTAGAAAATTTCAAATTTCATAAATTTTAAATTATGAGTGTTTTTTGAGTGTGGGTAATAGGCTATTATCATGTAAATTTTTTTATCATCAAAATTTTTTATTAAGAAAGTTCTTGGCATGGTCCTTTGTAAAATGTACTGCTTTTGATGTAACTATTTTTCAAGTTCAAAAGTCCTTTATTAAATTGAAACCCAAAATAAATTATATGAATTTTTCATTTGAATTCTTAAACATTTATATTACTCATTTAGCACAACTTCCCATGATTAACATGACATTAAAGTGGCACCACATAAATATTAGTAACAAAATTACAGTTTTTTGGCTTGTTTGACTATGATCACACCCGGATGGAAATTGTAAAAAACATACATACTTCATCTTGTTCCATGGTCCATATTTCATCCATTATGGATTGTGGGTGGATTTTAGAGAACAAGAAATTGACATGGATCATCCATGTGACATTTTCAAACTGTATGGAATATGCATCTTATTTATGACTAAGTTTTGATTAATTGAAATGACATGGAAAACATTGTAATGATGTTGTGGCATTTTTTTAATATTTATTTATTTTCCTATGTCATTAGAAAATGGGTCCCACCTATGATGTAACATTTGGAATTTTAATGTGATTTATCTATGACTAAGTCATTACTTCTATAAGGACAACTTACCACTTTGTATAACTACTTAATGACTTATGTAAGATAATGTGGCATAGGATTCCACAAAGTTATTTAAACCACTACTTAATTATTTCACAAATGATAATGTGAATAATAACTCCATTAAAGACTTGGGAATTACTACACAACAACTATTGTATCGTGAAGTGGATGGTAACTCAAATAGTTTGGGAATTGTTACAAAGGACTTTTGTAATGAAACATGGATGGCTAATTATGTATAATAACCTATAACCACTTTTGCAAAAGTTTGACATTTACTTACATATTTGTTATTTAAGGTTATTTTGAAGTTTCACTAGTAGAAATCTTGTCATTTACAACTAGTCAATATGCAATTAGCATGTAACTAATTTTTGTTTGTAACTTTTTTTTTTATCATGTTTGCAACAACAAATTTGGTATTTTGTAATTTTTGGGCCATATGCTTGTGTGCAACTAACATGTAACTAAATGTGTACAACATGGACACATGTCATAAAAATAATGACCTAAACTAATACATACTTAATATATTTACATAGGCTATGTATAAGAATATTATGTACTTATAGTATTAAGGTTAAACCCATGTTAACTAAGGCTAACCTAAACTAACCATGGCTAAATTAAGTTAAATTAAATTATGTTAAATTAACCACATATAAATTAAGTAAAGTTAAACTAAACTAAACTAAACTATATAAAGTTAAACTAATTATGGGTAAACTAAATTATGATAAATTAAATTAGACTAAACTGACCATGGTTTAAATATATATTGCAAGTTTTCAAATTTTATGTGTCAAACATATATATATTGGCAAGTAAAAATATTTTATTTTATTTTATTCGGATTTTTTTAGAAATTGTAGATTTGATTAAACAAAAAAAATCAGAATTAATTAATATGATAATATTAAATATTATTATAAGTAATCATAATTATTAATTAAACATTTATTGTAATTATAATGATAATAAATTATATATATATACAGTAAGTATTTATTATTATTATTTATGTTAAAATATTTATGGTAAATAGGCTACACTGATTAACCTACATGTACCCAAACATTATAAGATAATTACTAGTTTAAGCTAGGTAATAATATTAAAATAATATTCTCATTATAAGTTATCATAATTATTAAAAATATCCTACAATCATCTTTGAAGTGCAAAGGAAAAGGAATAATGAAAAATTAACAAAAAGAAAAAGGAATAAAAATAAGTTTTCCAAGTTACAAAATGTTTTTTTTTTTCTTCTTTTTGGACCCCTCCTACTTTCAAACCTCATAACTTTCTTATTTTTTATTCATTTTAAACGACTTAAAGTGTTATAAGAGCGCCACCCAAAGTTTTACAAATAATCTTGGAACTTTAATACCAATAGACAACACATACAAAGAACTTTTTGGGTGTTTAAAAATGGGCCTTTGTAATGTTCAATGGTTTTTTTTTTGAGTTCTTGATCCTCTTTACTTTGGGGGGCCATAACCTTATCATTTTTTTATGATTCTTAGTGTGTTAGGTGTGCCAAGAGGAAGACTTCAACTTTGTTTGGATATCAGAAGCAATAGAGCCCTCATGGGGCCTATCTATCCAAATATAGTAATTACATCTAATGTGCAACTAAATTGGTTCATGAGGTTTGCAATGGAATTTTTTTATCCCATATCTTTTGGCTTCCAATCCAATATTGGACAATATATAACTAAATGCAATAGCCTTGTACTACCCAAATACCAAATGTCATTTGAGATGAACCCAAAAAAAACAATTGACCTTAATTAAATGGTTAAACCTAAAAATAAAATTGGATTATTCTAAACCTACCAATATAGCCTAAGCATAACAACCTTTCAACCTACTTACATACTTAAGTAAACTTACCTATTTAATAAGGTGTAACAATTACCTACCTACCTAGGCACCATGTGTCAACATTTTATTAAACTTTAATCAAATGACTTGGATTTCATTAATTTTTCTTTTTTAAAAATTAGGTGAGCCTTAATTGCCATGTGTCACCATATAATTAAAATTTTTAAATGGACATGTGTCAAATGGTCAATGAAAATTCCATGGTGTGCAACATGTCATCATACTTGTGGCATAAACTTTAACAATTCAAATTAATTCAATGAATCTTTAATTTTGAAAACACGAAAATAATTAAAAAGTGACACATGTCCATAAGCAAATCATCTGATTTTTAAACACGTGTCATATTTTGATTAGTTGTAGTGTAATTGTAAAGAGAGTTGCACATAAGGTGCAACTACATTTGGATTGGTATGTATGGATGAAAACATATATTAATACCATATATACATGTTATATACATAGTGTCACATGCAATTGAATGTCATGTGCGACTTGTCTTAGGCAATTACACAAATTTGTAGTTGCATGTGTCACATGCAATTAAATTTTAGTTACAAATGATAGTTGCAAAACCTAGAATTTTTACTAGTGTTTGAATTATCAAAAAAAACAAAAATTTACCAAAATCTAAAACTAGGTCAAACATCAAATCACAACATCAAATTGTTAAAAAAATTCAAACCTTACAATGTGAACTCATGGATTTTCCAAAATGAACATTAATACACCTAAAAATAAAAAACAAATACAACATAAAATAGTTCTAAAAAGTTTGAATTTTCATGTAACAATTTGTAAATTCTAGTAATTACGTAGAACATGTAGTTCATGGAAACCAACTCTAAACCTTGCTAATGCTAAAAGATTGTCCTTTCAAATAACTCTATGGCTTCGATTAATGAATTATACTAAGCAATGGGGTAGTCCCTTTGGAACATTTAGACCATTTGGTTCCATAGTGGTCATAATGAACACATCCTTTATATCTACCACCTCTTTCCTAGATCAGGTTTTTTTTTGCACAATGACTTTCCAACCAAGTGTGAGGCATTTTTGCACACATTCAACATGAAGATATGCACTCACAAAACCCATTTGAAAGTGGAACTACTATGTAGTTGTAGTCTAACAAGTAAGGTGGTTCAATGTAATGCAATGAAGTTCACTAAAAATCTCATGCGTTGTGTCCACTTGGAAAATACAAAGACATTGTGAGAGAATCGTAACTCGCCATGATGGAATGTGAAGGGGCATTATATTAATGTTTATTCAATGTCACGCTTGATGGTTGAACCCCTTTTGTTCCATTCGTCATAACATCTACATACAACCTCCTAATCTAACATGCAATGGATTTTTGAAAAGTTAATCTAAAAAGGAGCCATGTTACAAAATCTTATAAGTTTTTTATTTTTTTGATCAAGAGTTAAACCTTGGGACTAAATATCACTTTCTTAGATTGAGGAAAAAATAGACAAATTCAACCCCCTCTACTTCTAACAAGTGTAGCTCCCTTATAGCAAACCCGATGATGTTGAAATTTGGAGAAAACCTTCTACACCTTCTAAACGAAAATTGTTTTAAGTTTGACACAAATCCAACAGTGGATTTGGGAGGAACAACTATTTGAAATAAAACTCCAGAAGCTTTGTCATGGAAATTCTTCCATGAACTCCCCTATGACACCTTCTACTTTTGGCAAGTGTAGCTCCCTTACAGTCAAACCGATGATGCTGAAATTTGGAAAAAACCTTTTACACCTTTTAAACAAAAATTATTTTAAGTTTGACCCAAATCCAATGGTGGATTTGGGACGAACAACTATTTGAAATAAAATTCCAGAGGTTTTGTCATGGTAATTCTTCCATGCTTATTTCTTGCACACATCTTTTTCATGAACAACATTTTTCCACACATAAGACTAATATTTTCCTCACACATTCCTTCTCTTCCTTTTCCCTTCCCCCAACCCAAGAAACTCCCCTCTCCCTTGATAAGCCTCCATATCCTTTCCTTGAGCTTGTTCCCCTTGTCCAATGAAAGTTTCAAAATCCTCCCCTCCAATCAATGGCTTCCTCATCCTTCAAAAACCAATGAGAATTGTGAATGATTTTCCCTCCAATTGATTTTAGAATGAGAATTCTTAAGCCCAATGAAACACAAAAAATATTCCATCCTCCAATCAAATAGGATGACAATCCTCGTGACTAATGGGATTGGAGGACTCATCCTTCCCCTTATCTTGGATATCTTGATGAGGTTCTTGAACTTGATCCTTATCCCTTCTGTCCGTTGACCCTCACATCCTACTTTTTCATCCTAATTATTTCAAGTAACTAACTACTAGGATAATTTATTGGTAATAACAAGTAAACATCCTTGAATCCTTACTTGACTAAATCAATTCAATGGTTGAAATAACATCCCCGCATACCATTTGCTTTTTTCATATCCCCTATTTATTTTTTCTTCCGTGCACTAATTATCTATGTAATACATAACAAATTGGAATTAAAATTTGCATCACAAAAACCCCCCACATACTTTTAGATCCACTATCGAAATTAAGGTTTGATGAATCCATTAGATCTAGGATGTTTGAGTTTCCATGAGGTTCCACCGTCACTCCCACACCTTACGCCTACCCTAATTTGTTAAATAAAAAAACCTCGACCCTTTCTGAATGCAAGTACCACATTGTTCTACTACCCTCTTAGTTTTTGTTGATGCATGTGAAAATTTAGTCATGGCAGATGATGTTGTTACGCCTTCAAATCCTCTAGTTTCACTAAAAGGAAGAGCTTGAAGAAGCACCGCTTGACATGAATGTCTCTCAACGGTCGCACAAAGAAAAATTGTCCAAAAGAATGGTGTGCACTCGAGTCGATCGTTCGACATGGGATTGTGGATTATCTCTTAACCCAAATGCCTTAGCAATTTATTTAGAATTTGATCCTGTTTATGGAACTGCACCAGAAAGGTTTGAAGAGTGTCAATGTGAAGACGACAATGTTCATCTTCATTGTCGAACTTGGGTTCCCGGTGATGGCCATTATCATTGGCTACGAGGTTTAATCAATCCCCTTTCCATGGAACATCGAACCAAATACCTAGCTCGCACCATTCATCGTGTTCTGGAGTTTTTGCAATTATGATTTATCCCCTTAAAGTTGTTTACTAAGTTGTAATTCACTTGAGGCCACTTAGGTGGAAATGTTAATATTTAAGTTTGATTTTGATTTTATTTAAAAGTCTCATAGAAATGAAAATTAAATAAAGATGTATTAGGAATACATCCTAAAAATCTTTCAAGTACATCATTCGTGCCTAAAGATTATTCTACAAACTAACTTAATATTCATGGTGAAATGTTATTGTTAATTATGGGCTTGTATTCCCAATATATCAATAAATCACATCTAATTCTACATCCTTTTTCCTTTCTTTACAACATAAAAGGATAATGCACTTAAAAAGGTTTACTAGGTCCTAAAATTAACTAAGCCTTGCATCAATTTAAATAAAAGAGTCTTTTACGCTAAAATATCCAAAGGTTCATTCAATTCTTAAAAAATATTACTTGGAGGTTTATCAGGATTCAAATCATTAATATTAAGGACAACAATGGAAACTTGTGGCAAAAATTTATCCTAACGAATCAAACACATCTCGTATGTAAATGGCCCCACCTTAATTGTCCTCTTATTTGATCCACTCACATTTGAAAATAATCACAAGCATTTGCACTGGTCCATAATCAAACTTGAAGATATTTTTTAGTGCTCCAACATAATCATAGATACATCTCTAGTATCGACAATTGGCATATCAAAGACTAAGTAATGCCATTATCATATGTGGACGTCCATTTCCACAAAAGTAGTTGTATATATTACTAAACATGTTAATAGCCTGCTGATTGGAAAATACCATACATTGACCTAAATTAATTGACATGTAACCTTTATGGTGTGGGAGTTGCCACATATTTTCACTTAAAACAACTACAAATTTGATTTTCTATGATTAATGGTTGCCCCATGTACATTCAAAAACAATTACAAATTGATTGGTTTATGGCTAAAATTTGTCACAAATCAACAAAGATAAAACTTAACATTGACTTGTACATGACTAACATTTGTCACAAATCAACAAAGATAAAACTTAACATTGACTTGTACATGACTAAAATTTGTCACATATTTCATTTGTCTTTTGGAACAATATGTGGTAGATTAACACATTTATGGCCACACATCAAACTAGCTTATATTCAAGCCAAACTAGTATGGGCAAATATAAAATGGCCTTAGTTACACACATTATGGAAGGTAGAATTGATATTATTTACTACAACTGAGGCGACATTAAAGATATGTTGGCAAATACATATTTGTGGGCAACATCACATAAGGCTAGAAACATGATGAATTTCACACCAACCCCTTTTAATACCTCACCAACATTGCCTTCTTCATCAACATCCCATATTCGACATTGCATAACCCCAAACATTTGCAAGTATTTCATTATGAAACCAAGGCACTCATATCTAAAGTATCATTGGGCCATGGATCCCTTAAGCTTAGCCGTATTACACACATAAATTTTCAAGGTTTTCATGTATCTTTCCACTAAATACATACATTTAATGGAAACTAGTCCACACAAATCTACTTCATCCACTATATGATAGAAGAAATGTGTCATAATGTTAAAAAAGGAAGATGGGAAATACATCTCTACCAATGCAAAACAAACTACAACATCTTATTGGAGTGAATCAATCTCAAGGGGATTCCACACATTATTACATACCTTCCTAAGCACTTTGGAAATCCTCATCACTCTCGTTAGAGGTTTAAGAACAAGAAATCCTTGTAGTGCTAGAAGTAGCAAAATTTGTTACATCAAAATATGGTAATCATGTGACTTTAAAATGCCAAAACTTTTGTTCCTGATGTGTTTCCTAATTGCTAAAACATGTCTTCATCGTGTTTTCACATTTTTGATGGTAGTTACAAAATAATCAAACTTGGTTGTTGTCAAAACATATGGGGCTACTAGTTTCAACATCTTCCCACCTCTTCAAAGGTTGTTAATGAACCACAAATTGGTCTAATAGCCCTACATTGTAAATCCCACCTCATTTTCACACTATCCTTTGCATTTGTCACTATTTTCAACATATTTTTATTAAAATTTTGTTCACAATGCATTACATCCATGGTGAACCAAATTAAAACTACTTATTTTCAATCACACCACCCACATTCCATACATGGTCAACCTTCAAGTTGACAAAACCCATGTTTATTCTCAGGTGCCAACCCAAAAAAGGCCATATTCCCACTATCTTAAAATAAATTTGAAAAATAATGTAATGCAACCTCTGGTTTTAAAAATGTGTATAAATTACTACATATTTGACTTTTCTGTGACTAATAGTTAACACATGTAGATTCACATGCAACTACAAATTGACTGCCTTATGCCTAAAAAATTTCACATTAGCCTTATTAACAACTAAACATTGACTTATATATGATTGAGATTTGACACACATTGACATGATGTCTTGTCCCCAAAAAAGGGTAAATTGACAAATCCACCCACAAATCAATCTTTGCAATAGGAACCACATGTGTTCAAAAATGATCTACAACATCATTTCAAGCTTGTTATTACATGTTATAAGTTCATCAATAGTAGACTAAATGCAATGCACATAAAAACTAAAATATACAATTGACATTGACATTGACATTAATAGGGAGGGCTATTTTTAGACCTCAAAGACTAGCCAACATGACAACATAATGTCCAACCACTAAACACATATGGAAAAAGTTCCACATACCTACCAATATGGCAAATCATATAACACATTACAACACTTCACATCATGTTCTTTGGAGGGGTAATCAATTCCACCATCTCTATTGCCAAATTTTAACCAAGACTTGTATTGTACAACTTATGTCAACCATTCCTTCGTTGTGACAAATTTAAGTCTATTGCAAGTTTCTAATTACACATTGAAATGATCAGCCATTCTTGCTGACATTATATGGGTGTCCCTTTAGTAGCCATTTGCATCTTCCAATGTATGTTTGTTTCCTTAGCTCCACAAAGTGTTCACCTTTAAACTATGGCCCATACATTGGAGATGTAACAAAACCTTGGTGTGTGACTCCTACAACTATCCCATGTACCTTGGAAAATCATGGGAAATCCAAATCAACATCCCTTTCAATGTAAATGACCTATAGCCCAAGGGTTTCCACACATCATATGTTGGAACTCCAATCCATAATTTTTTATGCTCTTCAACTAATGGTTGTAAATAAACATAAAAGTTGGAGGATGTGACAAATTCCTTGGACCCAAAATCAGTAATGCCAATATGATGAAAAATTTCTTGGTTGTCAATCAAAGAGGTAAATTGTAATTCAATAACATGACACGCCATGTTGACCATGTTGAATGAATCAATTTGAATGGGTTGACACCATCTACAACAAGAGCCAGGTGCACATTTTGTAAATCTACCACAAAATCAAAAAACTTTTGTTGAATGTGTTTCCAAGCCTTTGAATTGCATGGTTGTATGAACAAGCCATCTAGACTACTATTTTGTGAGTGCCTCAACATTAACTTAGAGTTTATAGGTGTCCTAAACAACCTCTGAAGCCTAGGGATTAAAGGACTTTCACAAACAACACCTAGTTTACCACATCCTTGTTGCACACCCACATTTGGGACAAGTGACATTGTTTCTATGCTCCTTTCAAAACAAGACACATCTTTAGGGCACACATGAATATTTTCATAATCTAATGTGAGCTTTTTTGTTAAAGCCCTTGTAACATAGTAGTTCGTGGCCAAACAATTAGGTTTAAAAAATAGATGATGTCGTAAAAGTGCAAGGAGCCCATCTACAAATTTATTGTTCATTCCATGTACCATGCATAAGTTCATAAAAAATATTGTTGCAGCCAATTTTATACACTTGAAGCCTACAAAAAAATCTTTCATTACATCTTCCAAAACCATTCGATCAAAATTGTGCTCATGATGGACATTCTCAAAAAACATCTCCTAATGGTTGTTGGCGTTTAATGTCAAAAAAAACATTTTCAGCACCATCACTTTCACCTTCATTCAATTATTCTTCTAATCCATTAGCTACCCTAAAAACATCCTCCACAACATCCACCACTATAGATCTTCCATTGACACAAGATCATTAAATTGTCGAAAAACATTAGTGACCATAGCTCACTTATCAACAACGAAATCTAGCAGTTGGCTTTACTATTGGTTGATTTTCTAAATTCATCTCCCACTTTTCATCTAATGAATCTTTTATGCCTAGACATCTCCAAACCCTAAATCTAGGATCCCTTCCATCATCCCCAATGGTGTATAAGGAATGTCCTTTGCATTTGGTGCAAGGACAATTTAAGCATTTCAACTTGTAGAATATGGCCCCTTGTTCTTACCTAACCCAAAACCTATTATATCAATGTTGTTGCCTTCTTACATGCCAAATAGGAAATCTCCTTACATCATCCAAGGCATCTTGAAGGACAAACACCATTATAAAAGATAACAACCTTAGCTAAAATACTAACTCAAAGCCACCCCTAATCTACAAATACAATGTGAAACCAAAGAACTTATACCAAACATTGATTGGATTGTGTACAACACTTGGTGTTCATTAAGTATTTTGGACCAAATTTGTAAGCACCTTAAATCTATATTAGCTAACGAAGTGTGCCTATGGAAAATCCTTGAGGTGCTTCAATGTTAAACTACATATTCTTTCTAAACTAGAATATTAGTGAAAAAAAGGTTCAACATAATTTCTGACCAAAATCATGTAAACCCCATGTGCTTCTCCACTACCAACCTAGAAGCACTACCTACTTAATTAATTCATTGAACTCGAGCTATCTTGTTGGGTCCATAGCTCATGGAACTTGAATTATCTAGGTTCTATCATTGCATTTGACATCTACATCAACAAGAGCAATTGTGTTCACTTTGAAGAAAACCACATGATGTAGTAACAAAATTTTAAGGTTTTTTTTAAATTTGTGAAACAAAATATTATTCTTTACTTCCTATTTTGCATTAGATTCTTCCTTTGGTGCAATAACAACTCCTTCCACCTTCTAACTCAATATGTCACCTATGATTATCATTTTCTGACTGGGAAATATCATAATGTATTTGATCACTCCTACAACAAACATAATTAGGCTTGAGGCCTACTTGTTTAGACAAATATTTTATTCTTACTACACTTGCAATTTGTTTCCCAACCAAAGACATGAATATGAACTAAATGGATCACCTATGGCAGTATGAACAAGCTAGTAGGAGATTTACTTAATCCCTTGCTTATGAATCACACCAAACCCTGGGCTATATCTACTCAACATTGATAAAATATGTTATTTTTAATTAATTTACTAGCTTAATATGTAATCTTCCATAGTATAACCATTTTACTATCACACCTATAATGAGCAAACCATCTATCAAATATTGAATGAATCTTGGGATAGTAAATCTTGCAATACAAAAAACACAATTTCATTAAATTCCCAAAACTTTACATAAATTCCTCCCATTTAGTCGCATACCATCTACCATCATGTTTGACCATCGCAAAAGACAACAAAAAATAGGGACTCCAAAGGCATGCAACCCTAAAACCTAGTGCTCCAAAGCTCATGGGGATATGTATAGTTGGAGATGTTGTAAGCAATAATAACATCAATGTTGGAACATCATCAATGAAACATCAAAAAAATTCAAAGAACAAAATAGGGGATGCCACTATGGGAACATTGATGAAGCCAATGACAAATAAGAATTGATGACCTAGCACCTTCAAAAAATAACTCTAGAGGGAGAGAAGCTTAATTTCTTGGTTACATTGAAAAAAGGCTCCACATTTATATGTCTAATCCAACAATGCCATTTTCCGAAAAATACTTAGCTTGACAAATATTGGAAAGGGTGGCAGACCTCTTATATGTAAATCAATTATATTTAAAGTGGGAAATACACTTGCTAAAACATTCACAAAATCATGCATGAAGATTATCTTATAACAAATGAAAAACTTCAATGGCCAAAAATATTTACAAAATTGACTCCCTTTTTCAAGAGAAAGGTAGAGAGGTTAAAGATGGAAGAAGTTTTGAGTAAGAAGGCCACAAAAGCAACACCAATGGATTGACTTCAACACTTCAAATAAAGGGAGGTCCATGATTTGAACCAATCATCATATAACATGTTTCAAATGTCATCACTACAACAAAAGGTGTCCCCATACACCAAGTGATTTTACTAGATTTTGAATGATTCATTAGTTGTAGTGAATGGGACCTAGTGGGAAAGTAGTGAATTCACTAATCGAATGAACGGGGACTAGGGAACTACACCCACATTTTATAGTAGTGCATTTTACCATCTAGGCTTAAAAATAGATTCTAATCCTAGAGGCACCACAAGAATTACAATGCCATAATAGACATTAGACTTTCAAAAGCAAGCATCTTTTGAATGTCAAAATTCTTAAGAAGACCAAGGGAAAGGCATGAAAGAGGCGACATTAATTTATAGAAAAACATCACATAACCAAGTTAAATTGATTCCAACACTATCACATAATAGAAGCAAGACAAAATTATCATTATAAACCATAGTAGCAAGAGAATATCATTGATGAAGAGCCTTAATGTATGATGTACAAATTGAATAGTTCAAAAAAGGACCATCTTTTAGAAGATGTTGTTCCCATCATTCATGCAACTACAAAAGAGACTTCGAGATGTACCTTGAACCTATTGACACTTACTGCGCTTGTCCTTTAACACAACAACCCAATGTTTCAACTCTATGTGAATCAAAGCTTTCAACTAATGCTTTTAGCCAAGGGGCCACCTACATAATGTTGTAATTGGTGTGAGGAGTCCCATACATGCGAAGCAACCTTCAGAAGTTATTGATAACCAACGCATGGGAATAAATCCCATAGTTGTAGTTCAGGCACAAATTCTTGGGTTTAACATTTAACCAAATCTATTACATTCACATGATTAGTTGATGGGTGAAGTATATTTTGAGGGAGTAAAACTTTTAGCCCAATTCAAAAAGAGAGGATCTTAGCTAGTGATGTGGAGTGGCAAGCTAAGAATTCCTTAAGTATCTGCAAGTGTTTGCCAAGAAAAATATGGAAAACCCATATTCTATTTAAATGCCAACTTTCGATGCTTAAGTAAATTATTGTGAGCTCTACCGACATGGCCATGGCTAGTAGTCTCAATATTTAAAAATTGGGTTAGGAATATGTGAGTGTGGTGAAGTTATTAGGGGGGTTTAACAACTTTGTGTTAGAATAGGGGTTGA
>Ga0116231_10001279_pt1 | contig 50949 bp, 47 predicted proteins | sample S1TSphgellanicum_2_FD_89695 | JGI IMG/M metagenome (GOLD analysis project Ga0116231, IMG submission 89695) | Host-associated microbial communities from peat moss isolated from Minnesota, USA - S1T2_Fd - Sphagnum magellanicum MG | ecosystem: Host-associated > Plants > Peat moss > Unclassified...
AAAAACGCAAAGGATTTGAAGACACCAAGGTTTGTGGAAACTGGTGATGACACTACACATCCCATCACACAAATTGGCAAGGTGCCATTGTCCATGCAAAATGGGCAAACAAAGTACCTGAAAGATGTACTTCATGTTTCAACAAGAACAAAAAAATTTGGTTTCCATAGGCCAAATGGTGGAACAAGGTTTACAAGTGACATTCAACCCAAATGGATGTTTTGTGGAAGACATGAAAAACCAAGGCAAATTGATTGCAAAAGGGGAAAGGAATGGACGAATGCGCACCTTGGATGTGAACATGTCTGAGGTGAATTCCATGTTATTCACACATGGAAAAGGAGTTGGAGACATTGGAATTTGGCACAAGCAGGTTGGCCATGTTAATTTTTAATGTCTTAAGTTGATGGTGAAATAAAATCTTGTTAGAGGTCTTCCCAAATTTGGAACAAAAGAGGTGATGTCAAAAGTTTGTGAAGCATGCTAACTGGGGAAGCAATCTAGGCATCCATTCCCAACTCAAACAACTCATGTAAGTTCCAAACCTTTGGAAATGATCCACTCATATGTGTGGACCACGAAGACAAAATCCATTGGAGGATGTAAGTATTACATGAGTTTTATTGATGACCACACGAGGAAGGTGTGGGTCTACTTCATGAAACACAAAGGTGAAGTGTTTCAACATTTTTTGAATTTCAAAGCAATGGTAGAGAAAGAGAAAGGTGTGAGCATCAAGCACCTAAGGTCCAATGGAAGGGGAGAGTATTTTTCAAACGAATTCAGTGAGTATTTGAAGGAACATGGAATTCAAAGGAAATATTCATGTAGTTATTCCCCACAACAAAATGGAGTTGTTGAAAGGAAAAATAGGCACATTGCAGAAATAACATGTGCCATGTTGAATGAGAAGAATTTGCCAAATTACTTTTGGGTTGAAGCGGTAGTAACTATATTCTATATCATGAATCAAACACCCATAGTGGCAATTCATGGCATGACACCTAAAGAAAATTCACAAGCAGAAAACCTGATGTTTCACACCTCAGAGTGTTTGGTGCATTGCATACGTGCATGTTCCTGACGAAAAAAGATCAAAACTAGACCCAAAAGCTGAGAAATGTATCTTCATTGGATATTCTTCATAACAAAAAGGATATAAATGCTTCAATCCTTCCACTCGAAAATTGCAAGTGAGTAAAGATGTTATGTTTGATGAGATGGTTAGCTAGTACTCACCACTAAAGGTAACAAAAGATGGAAAGGCTAGAAATGGTGATGTTTCATCAAATGCGGAGCAAGAATCACAATTAATTAATGGACCACAAGAGTCTTCAATTAGTGGGTCTAATAGCACTCCATGGAAAGGAAGATTAAGATCTTCAAACATTGTACATGGTAGTTCTCAAACATCATCTAGAAATCCTCATGTAGATGATGAGTCAAGTGATTCAGAGAAGAGTGTGGGTTAAGAATCAAAAATCCCTTTAGTTACTACTCCTAAAGTTCGGATGGCCAAGAAAGCTTTGAAATCACCTGACAACAATAATGGAGTACGAAGATCCACATGAGTCAAGTATCATGTACAAAAACCCACATATGATGGTTTTGTAGCTCATCATTATGCAGACATGGTGAGAGTTATACAAGAGGTTGAACCCACTTGTTTTGAACAAGCGGTTGGAAACCCTAAGTGGGACAATGCCATGGATGAAAAGAATGGCGGCTTTGGATGTTAATGCTACTTGGGAATTAGTAGTTTTACTAGAGGACAAGAAAGTAATTGGGTGCAAATGGGTGTATAAAGTTAAACACAATGTAAATGGATATGTGAGCAAATACAAAGCAAGATTGGTTGCCAAAGGCTATGCCCAAATTTATGGCATAGACTATGAGGAGACCTATAGTCCAATTACCAAAATGACAACTATAAGAACAATCATTGTTATGGCAATATCAAATGGATGTAAATAATGTTTTTTTTCATGGAGATTTACAAAAAGAAGTGTACATGGAACAACCACCAGGTTATGTGGACCAAACACATCCTAATTTGGTTTGTAGGTTAAAGAAAACTTTACATGGTTTGAAGCAAGCAAAATGTGAAGTTAAATGCAGATGAAGGAGACTTCGTGGAGGATACCACTATGTACAGACGCATAGTGGGGAGTTTGATTTACATGACCATTACAAGGCCAGATTTGAGTTATGCAATTGGAGTGGTAAGTCAATTCATGCAAACACCATGAAAACCACATTTGGATGTAGTGAGGCGCATATTGAGGTACATAAAACATACTTTGCAATGTGGAATTTTTTATGAAGCGAAGAGCCAGTTACAAGTACATGGATACACAAATGTTGATTGGGCTGGCAATGTTTCAGATAGAAAATCGACCAATGGTTTCATGTTTTCTTTTGGAAGTGGTGTTGTTAATTGGAGCAATAGGAAACAACCAACAGTTGCACTATCAAGCACGAAAGCAAAATACATAAGTGCAACAATTGTTGCATGTGAAGTAGTTTAGTTACAAAAACTACTCTCAGATTTGAGATAGTTAGTGGATGCTCTTGTTGTCATTTATTGTGATAACATCATTAGCATACTACTTGCTAACAACCCGGTCTATCATGCTAGGACAAAACACGTTAAGGTGCACTACCACTTCATTAGAGAAAAAGATCTAGCAAGAGAAATTAACCTTATTCATGTTAGTAGTGAAAATCAAGTTGCTAACATTTTCACAAAGGCTTTAGGTACAAACAAACGAAAGAGGTTTAGAAAAATGCTTGGTGTACTAGAAGTGGATTTGAGCTTAAGGGGAATGTTGATAATTCAAGCTCAAGTAATGGATTACTAGAGTAGGAAAGTAACTAGGTTACTTTCACAAGGTTGAATTACTTTCTTTACTTATATTAGTTTGGTTATTTGTGGTTTGGTCATTTAGTTAAATACCTTGGTGTTGATGGTTTGGTTCTTTTTTCTTCATTACACAAGTTTGTGTATTTCATGTGACAAGAACCTTGAAGAGTTCTTGATGTTATGTTTCATGTTATGAGCATCATGTTATAATTTCCTTTCAATAAAAATTTATGTTTGCACTTGAGTAGATCTCCTATTTGTTAACAACCGTGCGTTGTATATGCAATGTAAACATGTGTATCACGTCTTATAGATGATTCTGTTTTATGGGCTCATGGAAGAGTTCATTAATCATTGCATATGGAATTATGATGAAGTTCAACATTTGTTGAAACATTTTAAAACTTGTGAACTCTTGTGATAATACATCACAATGTCATTCATGAACCTCTCCGTAGCTAGTTGGACCATGCATGAAGTTTAGATTTTAGTTTTAGCTTAATGGTTTTTTTTTTCCACTTTATAAATTTTTAATCATTGTAAAGTGATGTATATTTATCTTTAATATCATGATACCTTGGCCATTTCAACACATGTTTGTCAAATAATTAATATAATGTGAAAAGTTAATTTTCATCAAATATTTTTCAAGTATGCAATTCCCACCCATTTCAACATTTTTGAAAATATTGTAATTATTGTCCAAAAGAATTAGACATTTGGAGCATTGGTTGCACAAAGGATGATGAAATGCATCCTAGAATTTTATTTTGTTTTCAAATGTTCACACGATATTGCTCTCGACAACTTTCTTGCCAAACCCATGTTCAAAGTCAATAAACCATTGTTGATTTCATAACAAACCATGGATGTGACATGGTTAAGTATTCCATGACTTGTTAGAAAATATTCTACCACATCATGAAATATTTTACCATGTCATGGAATATTTCGCCACATCATGGAATATTCTACTATGTCATAAAACAATTTCCATGTGGCAAAAAATATATCAAAAATATTCCATGACATTTTTAAAAAATTCCATGCCATGGAATGGAATATTTTTTAAGATTCCTTCTTGCTCACATGAGCAAGTTCACCTACTTGCTCGTTCGCCCATTAGCGTCATTGGCAAAAATCTTACTTCAATATATTTTGAAAATGATGTACTAGCTTTTTGATGCACGTTACATCATGCCTTGATGAAAGCCTTGGGCTTTGCCAACTTGCCACATTATGTACCTATAACATGCCAAGTTCCCAACGGTTTCATAACACAACATCAAGTGTGTTCGAAAAACATGTTCTTAGCATAAGTATGTGAAAACAATCATTTTTCTTGAAAGCATGTTTAATTACATGGGAGTTCTAATAGCTTTTAGCTAAATTTGGAACACCATTGTATAATGGATGTTGTAATTTGGTGTTGCATTTATTGCCAACACACATAATTATAGATTTCATGGATCCTATTATAGGGCAAGTGTTATTTCAAAGAAAGGTTGATCGCATTAGTAAAAATGTTTGGGAAACTTTTGAACACATAGGTTCTTTGTTGGAGGTTAAAGATGATGATTCTAATAATGATTTCTTCTACACGCTTTTTAAAAGTCTTTCAAAATTGATATATGCAAAACTAGAAAATCGCCTAGATGTTGATCATGGCAGGTGTATCTTCTAAGATTATCATTTAAGGATTTGTCACCAAGTTTTGTATATTGAACCATCTTGGCTGCGTTGTCCACCACGGGTCACATTGAAACATGTGGAAAACGACCAAGATAAATCATCATGCAAAAATGTCTTTTGTTGGTGGACATTTGTGGCAAGCAATGTAGCCCAATGCATTTGTTGGTGCATCATCTTCCATTCAGGTATTAAGGTTTCCCTTCACATGATTTTTTCAAGTTCTTTGCTATAGAAGTTGAATAGTACATGTTAATGAAATATTTTTAAAGCTTATTGTGAATGAAAAATTCATGTTCTTAATAATCATTAAGGTTCATGTGGTTGTGTGTTGACGCTATTTTGTTAAATGATGTACATTCACAGATGTATTGAGTTTGAGCCATGGGGGGAGTGAATTATGGTTATGAAACCAAACTTTGAATTTGATTGCCTTTGCAAATGGCATTCCACGATCTTTTGATGGTAAGAATCATTTTAATTATGTGAAGAATCAAGCTTTAATTGTGTGAAAATTAGGCCTCCAAAAAGGTATGCAACAATCTTACATACTCTTGGATGTAATTATTGTTTACAAATTAGGCACATGGGTTTGGTCTTGCATGATTGTGCAATTTTTATGTATTTTTCTCATAACATTTATAATTAGGTGCACCCAAATTGATCTGTTTTGGTAAGGGTGATTGTAGGCCATTCAAGGCACTTATTTCCCACCATTATGGAATTAGTCCCAAACTTAGTGAACAATCGATTAAAAAGGAATAGAAATGAAATTTGCATTCTATGAAGTCCTTTTCAAGGTCACTTTGAGGATTAGGTACCTACATGAGATGCTACATAAAATAATGACAAAATAAATGGGTTAATACACACAAACATGTATAAAAAAATACATTAAATACAAATGGCCACATGACAAAGCCTTAAACATATAAGGATTTATAGTGTAGGTTTTTTTACATGTATCGTAGGCAAAGGGCTTTTGCAAATATTTCAAGGAAAATTGGAACGAAATGAAAATTTTGCATTTAAACCTTGTAATCCAACAAAACTTCTTAGGATACTAGGTGATTTAAAGGGAGTCACAAAATTGTCTACTAAAGCAAAATTTTCACATGTACAAATGTGGTAGGACCATGTTTCATGATTGTGTACCCTTTGCTTTGCATTAATTTTGGTTCACCTTATTATATTTTGCACCAAGAACCTCCCACAATAATGTACCAAGAGGCACTTGTAGCATGGCAATTACATGAATTGAAAAGGTTTGTAGCATGTAAAATTTACGAGGAGAATTGTAACATGCCCAAAAATTTTCATTATGATATTGGGAGCAGTTGGAACAACTTTCTTGATTTTGTTCAAATTACCATGAGTTGGTCATTGTGCATCATCCATACTTTCACATAAGCTTTAACAAAAAATATCGATGCCCACAAAACTTATTTCTATAGTGGTTCAATTGTTTTATATTTTGTGGCCAACCCTATAAATGAATAGTTTTTTTGGCTAGGTTTCCATGGTTTGTAAATTTTATCTTTCACCTATTTGTTTATCAAGTTGCAGCCTTTGCCATAACTTTTTACACATGGAGCTTAGAAGTGAACTCCATTTTTGCCATCTTCTTTAGCTTTCTACTTCACAATCATTTGTTAAAATGGCATCTTTTTTATAATGTACTTGTATAGAGCTTTTGTGATAGAATGGTGGTATTTGTATCACTAATGAATAAATGAGATATGTTAATTGAATAAATTATGACTTAATTGAATAGATTCCTTTTTTAGTTAATGTGATATTATGAAATTTGGAAAGTAATTTCGTTAGCAAGCAATTACACCATAGGCCCACAAAACTATCTTAGAAGATTACATAATCAAAGATGAAATTTAGGTGAACAAAAAATGTGACTTGTATGAAATTTTTTGTCCATTCATCTAGATGTTCCTTTGTAATGTCCATCAACACATAAAAACTAGAGGGTTTATTTGTATTATTCATATTCTATGGGCATTTTGATAACACAATCAGAAAAGCAATGTCCATATTTGTGGGAACTTGCATGGTGAAAATGAATGCAAACCTCCAAACATGAGGGAAGGTTATTGTGGCTTTCATTGCGGTAATGTCAAAAAGGGAGAGGTTATAATCAAATGGGGAAAATACATGTTTATGATTGTTTAATCAAGTGAGACAAATGCATGTTTGGCACTATCGATGCAAATTAGTTATATTCCATGTCATAAGATGAAAAATTAAAGACCATGATGAGAAGCTAGGGGCCTAGTATATTCCCACCAAAGATGCACATTGAAACATAATGTTATTTTAATACAAAGTTTACCATCCACCATGATCCATGCATTACATATTAATGTAATAAAAACCTTCAACCTGAAAACCAAAAGTCATTCTTAAATAGGTCTTGCATTATAACAATTACATTTTACATATTTGTAACATGCGGTAACATGTGTAAAGTACCATTGACAAACATTACAAAAGAGGACAAATATAATGCATCCATAAACCTTGTTGAATTGTGTTATGCATGATGTTTAGCAAAAATGGAAACCAAATATAAATGAGTGCATACAATGTTTTTATGTTAATTCATGAATATTGATTTTGTACCTATTTTCACACTACGGTTTGAAGTTCAAATACTTATTGTGAACAAGTCCATAAACATTACAAATATTTGATCATCTAAGGTTGTTTATAAAACATTTCATAACATTTCGTCCAATTTCTTGCCAATCTCCTAGAATATAGGAACATGCACACGTACTCAATACTTGGAACAATATGTTTAGGGTGATGGAATATATAACAAACATGTGAGTAGTTGGACATGTATTGTTGCCATGGGATTAGCAAATTATACATGTAATTGGAAACACCAATGAACATTAATGGGCATGTTACTTGAAGTTTGCATCCTTGTATAATTAAAAAGGTCAAAATATGTGTTCATATGGTGGTGTGTCTATTGCAATTAGCTCATGGCTAACACTTCCTCCTCCATTGTAAGCAACAGTAATAAAGGTGTTTACAACATATTCCTTTCCATCCCCTTTAGCAAAAATAATAATCATATTGTGTTAAATGATTAGGGTGAAGTTGCAAACCATAATTCCTTGTAATCAAATTTCTATGAGAAAGTTTTAGGTTCCAAACAAATTGGGTAGCTATTATCACTACTAGAAATTTTGTCTTTTGCAACTTGTCTTATGCAACTAAAAAGTCTCACATGTAACTATTTTGGAGTTGCATGTAACATTTTTTAGTTGCATAAGACAAGTTGCAAAAGACAAAATTTCTAGTAGTGTATACTTTTGTCTACATTGGATGGAATGTCATTAACAATGACATCTTCAATATGCAAATTTGTACATTGTAGAAATTCATTAGTTAATTGTACAAGTAATATGTCCAAGAAGTTGGGGCCATTAGTAATTAGTAATGTGTTATAAATGGTTACTATAACCTCCACAACATTGTGTAACATGTTTAGAAGCTAACTAAATTGCATTTGCTAAGCTCAATGTTGGGCTTAGTAGTGGTTCCATCTACAAGAGCATAAATATTGTTGGTAGGTTCAATAGCTTTTGACATATCCTTTGACGGTGTTAGTAGTGAATCAAATCAACTAGTTGACATGTGTTGATGTTACATTATATTTTGTAGTTGTAGTCTACATTGATCTTCATTAATAGCAATCAATTTTAGTGCAACTACAAAAAGTAAATATTGGCCATTAATGAAGGTTACAAATCCATATGTAAACGAACTTATTTATGCAAACATACCTAATAAACATCTAAACTATATCTCTAAACATAAAAACAACTTCTTTTTAAACACAACATCTACTTTTCTCTTAATAGAATAGGGGTTCTCTCTAGACTTAACAATAGCTTATATTTAAACTTAATATGAACTTATCTGTAAACATACCAAAAACATTTGTCTAAACTTAACATACCCGTTTTAGTATACTAAATTATAATTTCTCTCTAGACTTAATTGTAACCTATTTCTAAACTTGGATGTATTTTTATTTGTAATTCCTAATAATTGCATCACAAGTAATTATAAACTTTATAAATGATTCCTAGTACCTGCATCATGTGCAATCCAACCATAATCATGATCTTTTATGAATTTTAGTTAGTTAATGATGCACTTTTGCAAATAATTATTTTTGGGCACATTGCCCTTCTATTGCCATGCCTCAAGGAATTTGGGTTTATTTGCCATTACCATTGTCTGCATCACTCATAATTGCACATTTTTTATTTAGTTGATGTATTCATCCCACCATTCATTAATTGAACATTTGAGTGATTCAAATGCCAGTTCCACCTATTACTTCCATTATTGGCATGAAAAAACATTCATACAACTTGCAAATTAAAAAAACCCCTCTTCTTGTAACATCCTTTTGATTGGAACCCATGGTCGAAAGTTAAAGCATAGTCTAGTCCATTTTAGGATGTTGTCCTTATTCCCTCCTTTAATAGGGTGACATAAAATTGTTTGCAAGCCTTGCATAAACATGAACATCTTTAGAATTAGTACACTACTTGGTGTTTATCATATTTGTTTTGCCTTTTCGATGTTACAATGCAAATAGCTACCCTTAGAGTCCTTGTTTTTTATTTGTTGTGTGTCCATGGGAATGGTGGTAAAACACTTTGTAGAAGCAAGACATTCCAAGAAAATTGGTACCTAAAATGCCATTCCCAAGTTATTTGCTCCATGCAAGGAGCCGGCTTGATTTCCCAATCTTGCATTTTTTTTAACGTATTCATTAAATTTTTGAGCCTTTATATCCTTATAGTGATGCACCTTCAAACTCCTTAAAAGACTCAAATGTAAGTCCCAAAGTGAAAACAACACTCCTTAGTTTGCAACACTTTTGGGGTAAGAAGGGCGTGCTAAAGCTCCGGGATGGGGACTAGGATGAGTGACAAGCATGTCAATTATTCATATCAATCTGCACAAACTAGACAACAAATTGGTTAGTTTAATGTTAATTGAAACATTTTTGGTGCACATACGAATCATGAGCATACATAGATTCAGAAGACTCACACGACTTGGACTTGGGAGAAGTCACCACCTTCCCTCTTATAATTTTTTTGTGATTCACTACAAGGTTACACCCAAATGACATTTTTCTTGGGACTCCCAAGTCGGGAGTCCTGCATTTCTCGAAATTAAGATTATCGCCACTTTGGATGCCCATAACTTCTTGTCTAGACCTTTGATTGAGATAAGGTCCAAAATAAAGTCATAACCCTTGTCAAGATCTTTCAAACAATATGTCGCATGCCTCATGTACACACATAATTCAGGGTGATTCCTAACTTTTAGTGGTCGAAAGTCAAATCAACATTTTGACTCCCAACCCTTCTTTTAACCATAACTTGTGTTTTAATCACTCAAATTGATCTTGCAACCTCATTTAAGACATCTACGTGTTAAGAGTTTTACAATGGTATAAATAACTTTTCAATCTAATGAATTTTGACCTTTTAAATCATTCTTTGAAGATTCGAGATTCCATCAAGACTCCAACTCCCAAAATGGGAATTCATTTAGGAGTGTGTGGGTTCCCACATTCCTAGGTTACACTCCTAGCCCACACCTTTCCATTCCTTGCCTTGGTCATGGGCCTAATGTTGCAACCCTAGTTTTGGGCTCGTGACCAAAGCAAGGTGCGGGCCAATATTGAAGCTCGGGAGTCACATTTCATGCTTTTAGAAGTTTAGGAGAGCATGAAGGAATGAACCCACACACTCCCAAGTGGGTTCCCGCTTAGAGAGTTGGAGTTTCAATGGACTTTTGAATTTTTAGAAGGCATTTTCAAGGGTCAAAACTCATTGGATTGAAAATTTCCTTATACCATTGAAAAGTTCTTGAGAAGTAGATGTTTAAAATGGGTTCGCATGACCCATTTGGGTACTTAAAACATAAGTTATGGCCAAAGGAAGGGCCGGGAATCAAATTGCAATTAGATTCGTGACCATTAAAAGTTGAGAATCACCTTGATTTACTTTTGTGCAGGTGAAATGCCACATATTTTTGGTAAACTTTTGAAAAGGGCTAAAACTTTGCTTTAAACCTCATCTCAATCAACGGCCTGCATAAGAAGTTATGGCCTTCCAAAATTACAAAAATTTCAATTTCAAGACTCTTAACTTGAGAGTCCCAAGACAAAATGACATTTGAGTGCAAGCCCCATGACCAAACACAAATAATACTATAAGGGGGAAGGTGGTGACTTCCCCCAAATCCGGGTTGTGTTGAGTTTGTGTTTGCCTGTGGTGAGTTCGTGCACCAAAAGTGCTGCAACTACGCACTAATCAACTTGTTATTTGGTTTGTGTGAATAATTGACCCATTTGTCATTCATTTTAGTCCCCATCTCAAAGCTCCAGCATGCCCTTCTACCCCCGAAATGTTGTAAATCGAGGAGCGTACTTTGATTCTTTATCTTTCCGATGTTTTGACCTTTGGATTCATAGTTGATTTTATCAACGAGTTTGGGGGTGTGTCACCCAAGGTTGGGGTCATGCCATCTAGGTTGATGCACCCCCAAACTCCTCATAAGATTCAAATGCAAGTTCAAAGGTGAAAACAACAAAAGAGAAAGGAATGGGATACGCTTTTTAGCTCCCAAAATTTCGGGGGTAAAGGGGCGTGCTGAAATTCTAAGATGTGAATTAGGACAAATGATAAATGAGTCAATTATTCACACAGACCTGCACAAACCAAACAAGTTGGATAATGCATAGTTTGAGCACTTTTGGTGCATGGACGAACCACATGCACACACGAATTCACAAGACTCACCACGACCCAGATTTGAAGGAAACCACCACCTTCCCTTTATACTATTATCTGTGATTAACCACAAGGGCTACATCCAAATGTCATTTTGTTTCGAAACTCCCAAGTTGAGAGTTTCGAAATTCCCAAAATACGATCTTCTAGCACTTTGGAAGGCCATAATTTCATATGCAAACCTTTAATTAAGGTGAGGTCTAAAGAAAATTGTATCTTTCATTAAGAGCTTTCCAATGATATATGACATGTAATTTGCACAAAAGTGAATTAATGCGATTCTTGACTTTTAGTGGTAAGGAGTCAAATTGGTAATTTGACCCCTAGCCCTTCTTTTGGCCATAACTTGTTTTAAGTACTCAAATGAGTTATGCAAGACCATTTTAAACATCTATGTGTCAAGAGCTTTCCAATGGTATAAGGAACTTTTTAATCAAATGAGTTTTGATTCTTGAAATTATTTTCGAAAAATTCAAGAATCCATGGGGATTCCAACTCCCAAAGTGGGAGCCCACTTGGGAGTGTGTGGGCTCATTCTTTCACACTCTCTTACATTCCCATGACCATGAAATGTGACTCCCGGGTTTCATTCTTGGCTCACACCTTTGCAAGCCCTTGTTTTGGTCGCAAGCCCAAGGCTAGGATCACAACATAGGTTGCTTTTACACCCATGACTACCCAAAAATCGATGCTTAACATATTTTGACAACACTTTGAATTTTTCATCCACAATAACCTAATTGCAAAAACATTCAACACACAAAATGGTGGAATTTTTAACATTATTGTTGTATTGATTTAATTTTTTCAACCAACATACAACAAGTTAGAAGTTAAACCCTACAACATAATTGGTAAATGAAAAAACATAACAAATGATTCAATTCAAAATGCAAATGTAGTTTTCTTATCAATTTTACAAATGACCAGTTCCAATATGAAGACATAAATATGCCTCCAACCTAGTTGTCCCATTTGTCATTTTTAATCTTCCTATATTGTTACAATCTGGATTTGAATCCATCAATAGTATCCTTCTCCCAGTCATAATGACGTATTGTGTATGTCGCAACCCTAGCCTTGGCCTTACGACCAAGTCAAAGGGCTTGCAAGGGTGTGAGCCAAAAGGAAGTTCGAGAGTCAAAGCAAGAAGAAGAAGCCCAGGAGTCACATCACAAACTCCCGGGAGTGTTAGAAAGTGTGAGGGAGTATGAGGGAATGAACCTTCACACTCCCAAGGCAACTCCCACTTTGGGAGATGGAGTCCCGGTGGACTTCCAAAACTTCAGAGAGCGATTGCAGGGGTCAAAACCCAATGGCTTGTGGCGTTCTTTATATCATTGGAAAGCTCTTGGAACGTAGATGTCTAAAATGAGCTCGCGTTACTCATTTGGACATCTGAAACACAAATTATGACCAAAAGAAAGGTCGGGAGTCAAATTGCCAGTTTGACTCCCGACCACAAAAAGTTGGGAATCGACCCGATTTACTTAGTCGCAAGGAGCGTGCCACATACCGTTGGAAAGCTCTCGACGAGAGCTACAACTTTGCTTTAGATTGCATCACGATCCAAGTTTTGCTCGCAAAGTTATGGGGCTCCAAAGTCGTGGGAGTCCCATTTGGGGCGATTTTGGGACTCCCACTTGGGAGTCTTGAGAGAGAAAAGCCATTTAGATGTAGCCTCCGTGGCCAACCACAGAGTATACTATAAGGGGGAAGGTGGTGGCTTCCCCCAAGTCCGGGCTGTGGTGAGTCTTGTGTGTTTATGTTGCCCGTGGCTCGTCCTAGCACCAAGGGTGCTCCAACTATGCACTAACCATTTTATGTCGGTTGTGTGCAGGCCCGTGTGAGTGAATGAAGCTTGTCAACTCTTCCTAGTCCCATCCAAGAGCTCCAACACGCCCCTCTACCCCTCAAAGTGTTGTGAGCTAAGGAGCCTGCTCCGACTCCTCCCTCTTCCGCTGTTTTCTACTTAGGCTCACATTTGAATCCTTTAAAGAGTTGGGAGTGGGTCAGTGTATGGCAACAACATAAAAATATTAAGGACACGTTTCAAGAAAGTAGGAGGATGAGGAGTGGCTACCAATTCATGATAATAACTTGTTTTATTTTTGTATGTGTAGAAACTAACGCATCTTTGTGTTTAACCTCAAGTAACCCTAACTCCTTGGATGGGAATTCTTTCATGAAATCAATAGAAAGAGAGTTGAAAGTTGTCACTAAATTTTAGGATGATGTGTCATGTCAAAATGCAACTACACTTTACACCAGATGCCATGTTACAATTTGGTGTTATAACTTACAACTTTGTGAAGCATTCTTGCACACCTTCAACATGAAGATATGCACTCACAAAACCCATTTGTAAGTGGAACTACTATGTAGTTGTAGTCTAACAAGTAAGGTGTTTCAATGTAATGCAATGAAGTTCACTGAGAATCTAATGCATTGTGTCTACATGGAATATACAAAGACATTATGGGAGAATCGTAACTCACCATGATGGAATGTGAAGGGGCATTATGTTGATGTGCATTCAATGTCACGCTTGATGGTTGAACCCTTTTTGTTCCATTCGTCATAACATTTACATACAACCTCCTAATTTAACATGCATTGGATTTTTGAAAAGCTAATCTAAAAAGGAGCCATGTTACAAAATCTTATAAGTTTTTTTATTTTGTTGATCAAGAGTCAACCCTTGGGACTAAAAATCACTTTGCTTAAATTAAGGAAAAAACAGACAATTTTAACCCCCTCTACTTCCGGTAAATGTAGCTCCCTTACGGTAAACCCAATGATGCTAAATTTTGGAAAAAACCTTCTACACCTCTTAAACAAGAATTATTTTAAGTTTGACACAAATCCAACGGTGGATTTGGGAGGAAGAACTATTTGAAATAAAACTCCAAAGGTTTTGTCATGGAAATCCTTCCATGAACTCCACTACAACACCCTCTACTCCCGGCAAGTGTAGTTCCTTTACAGCCAAACCGATGATGTTGAAATTTGAAGAGAACCTTTTACACCTCTTAAACAAGAACGAATTTAAGTTTGACACAAATCGAACGGTGGATTTGGGAGGAACAATTATTTGAAATAAAACTCCAGAAGTTTTGTCATGAAAGTCTTTCCATGTTTATTTCTTGCACACATCTTTTTCATGAACAACACCTTTTCACACATAAGAACTAATCTTTTTCTCACACATTCCTTCTCTTCCTTTTCCTTTTCCCCAACCCAAAAGACTCCCCTCTCCCTAGGTAAACCTCCATATCCTTTCTTTAAGCTTGTTCTCCTTGTCCAATGGAAGCTTCGAAATCCTCCCCTCTAATCAATGGGCTCTTCATCCTTCAAGAGCCAATGAGAATTGAGAATGATTTGCCCTTCAATTGATTTTAGGATGAGAATTCTTGGGCCCAATGAAACACAAAAAATATTTCATCCTCTAATCAAATATGATGACAATTCTCATGACTGATGGGATTAGAGGACTCATCCTTCCCCTTATCTTGGATATTTTGATGAGGTTCTTGAGCTTTATCCTTATTCCTTCTGTCCGTCGACCCTCACATCCTACTTCTTCATCCTAATTATTTCAAGTTATTAACTACTAGGACAATTTATCGATAATAACAAGTAAACATCCTTGAGTCCTTACTTGACTAAATCGATTCAATGGTTGAAGTAACATCCTCGCGTACCATTTATTCTTTTTATATCCCCTACTTATTTTTTCTTCCATGCACTAATTAATTATGTAGTACATAGCAAATTGGAATTAAAATTTGCATCACAAAACCCCCCACATACTTCTAGATCCACCGTTAAAATTAAGGTTTGATGAATCCATTAGATCTAGGATGTTTCAATTTTCATGAGGTTCCGTCGTCACTCCCACACCTTATGCCTACCCTAATTTGTTAAATAAGAAAACCTCGACCCCTTCTGAACGCAAATACCACATTTGTTTTGCTACCCTCTTGGTTTTTGTTGATGCAAATGAAAATTTAGTCATGGCGAATGATGTCGTTATGCCCTTGAATCCTCCAGTTTCACTAGTAGAAAAGGAAGAGTTTAAAGAATCACCGTTTGACATGAATGTCTCTGAACGGTCGCGCGAAGAAGAACCGTCCAAAAGAATGGTGTGCACTCGAATCGATCATTCGGCATGGGATTGTCGACTATCTCCTAACCCACATGCCTTAGCAATCTATTTAAAAAAAATCCCTGCTTGTGGAGCTGCACCAAAAAGGCTTGAAAAATGTCAATGTGAAAATGACAATGTTCGTCTTCATTGTCAAACTTGGGTTCCCGATGATGGCCATTATCGTTGGCTGCGAGGCCCAATCAATCCCCTTTCCATGGAGCATCGTGTTGAATACCTAGCTCACACCATTCATTGCATTTTGGAGTTTTTACAATTGTGATATATCCCCTTAAAGTTATTTACTAAGTTGTAATTCGCCTGAGGCCACTCAGGTGGAAATGTTAATACCTAAGTTTAATTTTGATTCTATTTAAAAGTTTGATAGAAGTGAAAAGTAAATAAATATGTATTAGGACTACATTTTAGAAATCTTTCAAGTACATCATTCGTGCCTGAAGATTATTCTACATACTAACTTAATATTATCATGACGAAATGTTATTACTAATTATGGGCTTGTATTATCAATATATCAATAAATCACATTTAATTATACATCCCCTTTCCCTTCTTTACAACATAAAAGGATAATGCATTTAAAAAGGTTTACTTGGTCCTAAAATTAACTAAGCCTTGCATCAATTTAAATAAAAGAGTCTTTTACGCTGAAATATCCAAGGCTAATTCAACTCTTAATAATTATTACTTGGAGGTTTATTAGGATTCAAATCATTAATACTAAAGAAAACTATGAAACTAAAGCTTAACAATTTGTGGTATTATAATCCATGACTCACAAGCTACTTTAACCCTAGTTTTTCCAAATCTATATGCATGTTAAGTTGTCCATCCTTTTAAATGATTTTTACTTTTATAACATGAAACCCATTGAAATGTTGATCTATGGATGGGGATCTAAAGGTTAGAATAGATGTAAACCCATTGTTGATGCACCTTCATGCTCCTTGATGGACTTATTGCAAGTCTAAAGGTGAAAACAACGGAAGGAGAAGGAGTTGGGGCACGTTTTTTGGCTCGTAGCACTTTAGGGGTAGAAGGGCGTGCTGGAGCTTCGAGATGGGGACTAAGATGATTGACAAGAAACTCAATTACTCACACAGACTTGCACAAACTAAACAACAAGTTGGTTAGTGCATAGTTGGAGCACTTTTGGTGCACAGACGAGCCACGGGCAAACACGAACTCACAAAACTCACCATGACCCGGACTTGGGGGAAGCCACCACCTTCCCTTTTATAATATACTATGTGCATGGCCACAAGACCAACACATGTCATTTTTGTCCCGAGACTTTCAAATTGGAGTCCCGAAATTCCCAAAATTAAGACTCTCATGATTTTGGAGACCCATAACTTTGTGTGAAGACCTCTGATTAAAATGACATCTAAAGAAAAGTTTTAATTCTCGTAAAAAACTTTCCAACAATATGTGACACATTACTTACACGCAAGGGAACCAGGGCAATTCTTAACTTTTAGTGGTCGGAAGTCAAATTGACCTTTTGGCCATAACGTGTTTTAGGTACCCAAATGGGTCATGTGAGCTCATTTTAGACATTTACGTTCCAAGAACTTTCCATTGATATAAAAAACTTTTCAATTCTGATTTTTAGCCCCTATAATCACCCTCTAAAGATTCAGGAGTCCATTGAGATTTTAACTCCCAAAGTGGGAGCTCATTTGGGAGTGGAGGTTCATTCCCTCACACTCTTTGCATTCCTGGGAGCATGAAATGTGATTCCCAAGCTCACTATTGGCTCGCACTTTTACAAGCCCTTGCCTTGGTTGTGAACCCAAGGCTAGGGTTGCAACAATTATCATGTTCAACTATGTTATGTAATTTATCAACCACCCATCAAGCCACTTTTCAATCTTTTTCGAACTTACATTTTGTAAGGCTTCTAGGTTTTAATTTCAATTTGTTACCTTGTCATTCGTTTATTACTAGCATTACCTTTTTCCTTGATAATTGTAGGTACTATCTTTGGGTGATCCTTCCTTTTTTTTTAACGGGTTTGATCATTTTTTCTGTTTTCCATTAATCGTAAATTCTTCCCTTAATGTTTTAGGTATATTTACGAAGGAGGTGGACTTGTGATGTTTGGCATCATACCTTGCAAGTGGTTTTATCCATTGAGTGTTTTGAGTGAACACACTTGCTAAATGATGGTATTAATTATAAATTTTGTATTTTGCTCTTCATCAATTTTTACTTGGCTTTTAATCGATAAGCACAAAGTTGACTTCTCATCAATGAACATGTGTTATAGCTTTTTGTTTTCTTGAGCAGACTTGAAGTTGGAATACATTAGCAATGGAACATGTTTACTTAAATTTGGGTAAAATGGTGATTTGTTGCAACCTTTATGTTGGTGTTCCGAAAGCCTTTGCTTATTAGACCATTCTCCAACACAATGTTCTTTCTAACCATTGCAACATTTAACATCGTAACAATATACAAATCAAATCATAACATGAATCCAAAATATAAATTCCTTGTTATTTCTTAAAACATTTTGCAACATGTACAAGTGACAAGCAACAAATAAGAACACATGAATTAAAGACTTGAGTTTATGGTATGGGTTGAATAAATAAGGAAATTTTGTGTTTCTAAATAGTTTCATGTTCATCACTCCTCCTCTCACATCTATAAATTCCTTCCCATGTTTTTTGTTGTAAAAGAAAACTTTTAAACATATTACAAAATATTGTTCAATAAAGTTTTTCAAAGGAAGACAACAAAATCCAATTGAAGAGTTAAGTAACAATTGAACTATAATTAAATCAACATGATTTCAACTTCTTTACTAGCATTACACAAGGTTTTTTCATTGAAGTCTTTCATGGAGTCCATGAATGCCCTTGCAACACATTGTTTAGTATAGGAGGATATTTCCACAAATATTTCATAATCATCATCACAACACTAAAAAAAACTAACTTCAATAATAGTGTTGTGCTTGTGCTTGAAGCTCTTGCAAGTTTTGTGAAAGTTCCATTACATTACTTCAACAAATTATTTTAATCTCTAGGTGTGTTAAAAAAACCTGATGTGATACAACGAACATTACTCGATTGTTTACATTATCAATGTGCAATAAACTAAATGATTGTTGCTTAAAGTTTCAGGATGACAATGATGGAACTTCAAGCTGGTCTAACAATGGACATGATACTCGGGCACATAAGATTGTTACAATGCATTAGGGTTTAGGATCAAGGGCCATGGGGTTGTTTGGATAGTTTCAATTTGCACAAACGAATTTGAAATTGGCGTATGTTACATGGGCCCATCCAATGAAATGACATGTGATGGTCAATGTACCTTAATGTACATCCATTGTCACAACCATCGCATGTTACATGGAATGTATTATGTAAAACACAAATGTGGTAATCACACAAATGAAGATGGGGAGTTTGGAGGGGAGGCTTGTTTTGGTGACATCATGCTATGGTGGCAATACTTATGTACCTAACGCATTTACAATCTTAGGCATGTTTCATATTTTCCCTATTTACAATAGTGGCCTTTTGGTGCTCGCTTTTGGGTGTAGAATTTGTGTTAATAGTACTCCTATACAATTATGTAGATTCTGGAAGGATATATGGTGATCTTTCCGAACAAATAGTTGCTGGTGTGTGAAATATGCTATGCAACTATGGTAGTCTTCTAATGAACAAGGGGGTTTTGTTTTATGTCCCTCCTTCTGGATGAGCTTGAGATAATTGCACTAATTAGCCTCTTTTCTTTCTTTTTTTCCAAAATGATTTAAAATATGTTTTCTTTTAGTTTCATAGTCGCCAAAATTCTACAGTTTATAAATGTTATTGTTGGATTTCTATGTTCAGTTCTAGCAAGTAGCCAAAAATGTGAAGGAATCTTAAACATTTTTACACCAAATTTGGCTGAACTGTATCATGGACGATTGCCAGTTCAGCTACCTCACAAATATGAGAAAAAAAACCCTCGTCCTACTTACAAGAGGCCTCACTCAAGAAGGTGTACGATTGTAGGTCACCCTGGATGGTCGGTTGTTTGGCCCGGCAGGTATGTACTTAGGGAAGGTGGTGGATTATTATTTTCCCAAATGTTGTACAAATTTTGCAGCCACTCTGCAATACTTAACTAACGCCATTTATACTCCATCTTGAGTGGCAATTAATAAGGTGAACACGACGTTGGGCCAACGGGCCATCCTCTCCAAGACGTCAAATGGAACAGAGTACGTAGCATCGGTCCGAAGTATGTATTCGTCGCATGCTCAGGTCACAGAGTCGGCTCTGCTGCTCTAGTCTCTCTGCATTCTCTCCAGTGCTCGACCTTGAGGAGTTATTTGAAAAGGACTCTCGTTTTTGCTTAAGACTGCTGTGAGATTAGAGAGAGGTCTCTAGTGTGTCGGGTATTTTGGTTGCAGTCTTGCGATTTTCTCCTCTTTCTCGACTCATCATCATCATCATTGGAGGCGTAGCAGCAATGGCGAGAGTTAAAACAGCATTCCAGGTCATGTTGGTCATGATCTGCGCTTCGTTTCTGATGTGGGTCGGCGTTTTTGTTTCTGCAGAAAGTGTTTTGGATCCTCACTCCTCAAGGAGTGAGAAGTGGTGCTCCCCGCCATCTACAACCTCCCCACCAGCTTCTTCCAGCAGCCCTGTGTACTCTAGTCCGAGTCCTAGTTCTTCTTCGTCGTCACCAGTCTCGCCTTCTTCGCCGAGCAGTCCCACCTACTCTCCGAGCCCTACTTCTTCGTCACCTGTCTCGTCTTCGCCCAGCTCTCCTTCTTACAGCAGTCCTACCTACTATCCGACTCCTACATCAGCGTCACCGGTCTCGTCTTCGCCCAGTTCGCCTTCTTACAACAGTCCCACTTACAGCTCTCCGAGTCCTAGTTCTTCGTCACCTGTCTCGGCTTCGCCCACATCGCCATCTTTCAGCAGTCCCACGTACTCTCCGAGTCCTACTTCATCGTCGTCACCAGTATCGGCTTCGCCCAGCTCACCTTCTTACAGTAGTCCTACTTACTCTCCTCCGAGTAGGCCCAGCTCGTCGTCTCCGGCGAACGGTTCGCCGAGCTCTGGATCGAGCCCCGAGACGCCATCGTCGTCCCCAACATTTCCCGGACCGGCAGCTGCTCCGCTCCCTTCAAGCCCCTCAACTACCTACCCAACGACTCCTTCGTCTCCGAACTGTCCACCTCTTGCCAGCTGGTTCACCAGCCCAGATGCAGGCTTTCCCAGCTGGTGGAACGACCAGCTTGCAGCTGAGGACAGACAGCAGGCAGTGTCCACCGTTTCTTCCGGCATGAAGAAAAAGAACACCCGCGAGGCCCAGCCAGGTTCAAATGCCGACTTACTAGTTGGCCAAGAGAAACTTAGCATTCCCGACTTTGCTGGATCTCCTTTAACCCCTTTAATCCCTGGACCAGCGTCTTCTACTGAACCAGGGACTTGCACGTAAGCGCCTTTGCTGTCGTTCTGCATGCCATTTTCCTACTACCCATTCCTTTCTGGTTGCTATTCGATGCAGGTGCTAACAGCTTGTGGAATTTATTTTGAAGTTTGTAGGGCTGAACTGATCTTGCCTTGACTAGCATGGATTGCTGTTAGACAATCTTTGTCTGTAACAAACGTTGGATACTCGAGATGAGGATTGCTTTGAAGTTTGGATGTTGTTGCAAATTGTAGGATTCAGTAGTGATCATGATCATGTTGGGTGGGTTGCATGCAGGTACTGGTCATCTCACACGAGTAGTATTCCAAGCATTCTGGAAGGCACGATTGCAAGCCTCATTTCATTGTTCGATATTGCGACGGGAACAACTCAACTTCCTTTCGCTTCTGGAACAACTCTAGTGCAAGGCTTAACAAACACGAGACCAGACGCTTACGGTTCGCTAATGAGACAAGGCTCTGCTGCGTTGATCAATTCATACCATTTCTCCAATTTCGCTTACACCCCACAGCAGGTCAGGGAGTCTTTCAATGGAGCACTGTATTCCGAACAAGCAGCAGCAGTACAGGCAGTACAGTTTGAGAACGCCAACCGTGGCTACAACGTTAGGAATATGGCACCATGATTGGGTCGATCTCGTTCGTTGTGATCTATCGTCGATATCTTTTTCATTTCTAAGTACTCACACTTCTTGGGTATAGATTTTTCTTTTTCCTATCATGTCATGAATGAAAACTTTTACCCTTTTCGAACTCGCATCGCTTTGTCGATGCAGTACTGCGATGGATGGATGGAATATCGGCTTGCGAAACTTGCATCGCAGTTTCTTTCTTATTTATTATAGATGGATGTTATGATTCGTTCGCTTGCGGTTTCGTAAGTATTGTACGTCTTTGTTTTTTATCCTCTTTTAAGGATTCAGCTTCCTAATCTTCTGACGTTAACAAGTGGCTTATTAATTCCTGTGTGGTCATATACGTATATAAACATTTAACACGCATGCAAGGTGACAGTCATCTGTAACTGGATTGTCTTCGCGAAGGTTTTCAAATTAGTGGTAAAGATGGTAAGAATTGACAAGGCTCTGCTGCGTTCATGAATTCTTACCGTTGTTCAGTGTGCGTCGAACTTATTTCTGAACGAACCCATCAGATTTGAATTCTTAGGGTCTTTTTGCAATGGGTTGCTGTTATCATGGTTACGCACAGTTGAGGAGAGCGTGTGATGCCTGCGTGTAATGGAAAGATAATGTAACATTCTAATGAAAATATCTGCTAACCTCAAATTGCATTGGACAGAGGTAATTTATCAGAGAGTGAATCTTGAATCTTATAAGTTACAAATCATTGAGAAGTGGAATCTTCTAATCACGCAAATAGTTTGCATATCTAAAACTTTATTCCAATCTCAAAATCAAACAAAAGGAAATTGTCAATTCACTGTATGTTACGATGAGCACACCATTTAAATCAGTATTGGTAGATTTTGATTTCTTGTGTGCTAATTCCATTCCCCACTATACGCAGGAACCATCGTCATTTCACCTCATAACGTTTGTTAGGGTTTGAACCGCTCTATATAAATTAGTCTAAAATTGCCAATAGTTGTAAAATCTCTCTAAATTTATCAAGTAATAGTCATCTCAAGGTTAAATCCGATGGCCATAGTTCATCAAAATCAACTGCATAAAATCTACCAACTACCCAATGTTGCACTTAGTATGTTGGGTTATAATACGTGTTACAATGCGTTTCCACTTGCACATCAACACAAACTTGATTCTTTCTGAACGGCTAATTTAGGTTAATTGATGGCAACCTTCGCAACTAATCCCGCAGTGTACAAAACCACTCAGGTAGGAGAGAAATGGTCAAAGCTACATTTTGATAATTCATAATTGAGAAATAAATGTGGCATAATTAATGGCAGTACTAACGATATAAATCACACCTCACTGTAAATCTGGTGTATATTTCATGGTACAAAGAGAAGTAGGATGCAAATTAGTGTTATTTTTGGGGGTCGGATTTTCACCATTTTTGAACTAAAAGAAATTTGTAAGTGTTTTCTTTCTTACTGTAAATTCGACTGTTCAAATTTTCAACTATTATAAATATCGAAAATTTCTGAAAAGTAACCGGAAAAAGAGCTTCTGAAAATTTGACGCATTTGGAGGTTTTGAGGGAAAAGCGTCAAACCATTATAAACAAGTCCCAGGTCAGGTTAGCCACGAAGTGCTCTTGATTGTTGTACTGCCCAAGGGATCGTCCTTAGATACTTACAAGTACAACGGGTTCAATGCAATCTTGAATAATAAAAGTATTGAATTAGTTACCCACTAAAAATTAACCCGAATAATTTTCACCTTCAAGAGCTATCACTCAATTAGTTAAATTAACTTAAATAATACACTTTCTAAGGCTGTCCACCCACTAAGTTGACTTAACTGGAATAATACTCCTGTAAGAGCCCACTAATCACCCACTTGTAAGTTCACTTTAACAAGCAATGTTCCTGAACGACAAATTGATTGCACCTCAGATGTATTCTTTTGCATGTCAAATGAGAAGTTTTTTTAAAGTCTTAATTCTCCTGCCTGCTTGTAGATATGAGAAATCAGACGTGTATTTATGCCCCTGCCATGGTTGTAATAATTCAGCATGAATGAATTTAACATCACCTCAAGTGTACCAGTTGTAGTAACTGTATCTTAATGCAAAATTTAAACTGGCAATTATTGTTAGAATTACACTGTGCTTGTGAGAGTTTATACAAGGCATTCATTAGGTATGTGACCCAACAACGACTGTACTCAAATCCATTGGAAACCCGTTATAACCCAGTTGTGGACAACTGAATGACTAAACAGAGTTACCCATCCTGTAAATTACTTCTGTCACCCACTACCTAACTACCAATGTAAGTAAGTATTAAGTATCATACCAAACTAGGTAGTGAATGTATGTGGTTACTATGTACGTAAGTAAGGACCTAAGCACTTCATGATCACTAGGTATGTAAATACATGTGGATGGTCCATATATAATCAACTCTATATGACAATGTTATGGGATAGGAATATGACCAAAAAAAATTTTGTTGTCATGTATCATCCAAGGCAATATGATTCTAGTTGAAGTTGGCTTAACTTTGGAGTTTTAATACTTATGAAAACTTGCTACATTATTTTTAATTTTATTTTTATAAACAAAACCACTTTAGATTCAATAACTTTTGTTTTTTTAATTCAAAAATTGTGAATTGATACCCTTGCCTCGTCAAGGGATTTTTAATACTACCAAAAAGCAAAGTGGAGGGCTCCCATGGTTTGAAAGGGTTACAACATGTTCACATCCGAACACAATAAACACCTATCTTAATGTATAGAATTTTTGTTTGTTCATTTATCACCTAAAATCTCATGACCAATATAGACAATGGATTTTATCATCCATTAGTGCAATTGTGAGTTTCCACTTGATTTTAAGCCCTTGGCATGTGCCCTGCGTGTAAAGCACTCAGAGAAAATTCATAGTGTTTGTGGAAAACACCTTATATCATGAATTTCCCTCCTAGAAATCGGGAGGGATATTATGCCTACTCCTCAAGTGGGAGGAAATTAACCTTATTAATAGATGTAAGAACCTTCCCACTATTGAGGAGTAAGCATAAGAACTCTCCAATTTATATGGATCATGATCTACATAGGTTTGGTTCATGATAAATTTTGCTTCGTGTTTTATGATAGGTAAAACCCATGGTGAAGGACATTGCCAAAATGTGGAATTGAATTCAATTGTTGTTTCATCCTAGGCCCCTTATTTTGAGAATGCCCCCACCTTATGACTTTACGTTACATTTAGTATTTTTGCCATGGCGCCTAAGATGTTGAAATATTGGAGTTAAGTACAAAATAGTTGGTCATTTTTAAAAATTATTTGGACGTCAATTTTTTTAAAAATTATACGAACATTCATACAAGCATCTTTAGAATATGTGGTTAAAGTCATTTGATTTTCTCAATTTTGTGATGTAGCCACATTGACAACCATTCATTGGAGGATTTAACTAGGTTTGGTTTCAAATAGGTCCTAGTTAAAAGTTTTTTAGAATCATGTTATTTTTTAATTATTACATATAAGGTCACATAGTTTAAATTTGGTGAATTTAACTAATTTTCCCCTACTTTTTGGATGAAATTTTTGAAAAAGTTTTAAAAAAGAACGTTTGAAAAGGTCACAATTCATTTTTAGATTTTGCAACAATGCAAAATTTTGCACCAAAATTTTTGATTAATTGAAACATGCATATTTTTATAGGTCCCTAAAATAATCATTTTATGGATGTTATGCTACTAGTTGGCCTCATTTCATAAGAATAGGTTGCATATGAACATGTATGCTAACATTTGTTTAGTAAAACAAAATGCACAAATAATACACAAAAACCTTAGTTAATTACTCTTTGACAATAATTAATTCCTTTGCATGATTCTTCAAGGTCTGTTGCATAGTGGTAAGTTCCAGGTTACAAGTTTGCAATTGATTGTTAATTTCATGCAAGTTTTGTTTGGTTTCCTCACATTCAACACTTAAGTTGGTGAATCCTTCCAAATTCTTGACCAAGTATTCGCATTTTGGATAGCTTATTCAAAAAACATGTTAATATGCTTCAAATTTTTTGTATTAAAATTAGAAACTTGGGTAAGTTGAATTGTAGAAAAGTATGGGTTTTCTAGGTTAACGAATTTAACTATAGGTTATACATGTTGGGATACTTATGCAGTTAAAACCATAGGTTTTTTAACCTTTGTTGTCATGGATGTCAATGTTATGGAATTCATTCATTTGAAAGTTCATCCATGACTTGTAATAAACTTGTATTTAACTTTTAATTTCATTTCAATTCACTTTTAATTAGCTTCTAATCAATTTTAGTTCACTTCCAATTAACTCTTAATTTATTCATAGTTAAGTCCAAATCCACTTTTAATTAGCTCTTAATTCACTTTTAATTAAATCCTAGTTCATTTTTAATTAATTTTCAATTAAATTATAGTCAATTTGTAATTCATTTTTAGTCCGTTCTTAATAACTTTTGATTCATTATTAGTTAAGTCTAAATTCACTCTTAGTTTAATTTTAATTCATTTTCAATTGAGTCTTAGTTCATTCATAATTCATATATGGGTGCACATGGGTGAACATGGGCCACATGTAAATTGGAAGCTTTTTGAGAAACTTCTTTGAACTAAGTGTTCAAAGGGTATAAATAGAGATATAATTCGTCATTGCCTTTAATTTGTTCGACACCAATTTTGGGTACGTTTTTTTGTCATAAACTCATTCTATTTTTATTTCTTCCTTGCAATAAAATCTTATTAGATTCTTGTTTCACACTTGTCATGTCCTTGTTCTTATTTTCTTGTTTCATGGTCTGGATTTGACAAATTAATCATGTTTTTATTCTCGTCTTGGTCTAAGAAATCTTGTAATCTTTCATTGTTTTTATGCCCATGACAATTGTAACTAGTGTAACATGTTTAATAGGTACATCAACTTAAATGTTTTCAAGTACATGTTTGATGTTGACCTCAACTTCATCTTTAGAATCAACCTAAGTTGTTTTTGCGTATGGTTTTTCATCATTTCCATGACCAACTTCATTTAAATATGTATTATTTTCATCATCTTCTAAGTTAATAATTTGAACTCAGGAATAGGTTTTAATTTTCTTCCTGGCTAGTGAATGGTAAATCCTAATATTCCAACATTGTGTTAAATTCATATTTTGTTTTTTTATCATGTTCATTTTTAGTCATAATTTTTTTCTTAAATTATATACATAATCCAAAATGTTAATCAACAATATTTTCTCACAAACAATGTGTCTACATAATTTCTTGAATGTGTAATCATTTTGCAAAAAATTTACTTATCATATTGATAAAAAGGAAAGAAGAACAGACTATGGAAAAAAAAATGAGAACCAAAAGAAAAAAATAGTTTAACAACTTTATGTTCTTCACGAAAACTATTATCTAAATTTTGAGAAAAACTATTTTGCTTTCTTTACTATGTGCTCCCCAAAAACAATAAAAAATAACTCCAAAACATCCTCCTATTTCACAATTTCATTGCCTTAAATTAATTTGAATTTAGCCTCAATAATCTTTAATCTCACCAACTCATCTTCCATTACTATGCACTATGTTAATATTGAATATCCTTTGTCCAACTTGTCCTAGAATAGACATCACAACACCTATTCACTATCTCCATGCATCTTAATTTGTTTGACTATTATAGTAGAGTCTTACAACAACTGCAACATGTGATGGTGTTGTTGTAATTGTTGTAATAAACTAAGTTGATGGAGAATTACAATTAGTGTAGCATATTCTATGGACTTTGTTTGGGAAGACATGTGTTCTTATTCTGTTGGAACTTCTGTTGGAATTTTATTTTTTAGATTATGCCATTGTCTATTCATCCATGGCTTCTTCTTAAACTCTAGATATGCTTGTCGATATGCTTTGAGCTTCCTCCATAATTGGCTTCATCTACCTTGTGTTCATCAAATAGGGTCTTTAAATTTGTCTACAACAAATCTTGAACTAAGTTCCACAATGTATCAACATTAGATGCTTATAGCTACAAGATTTTTGCATAGTCCTTAAAATTATATTCTACACAATAGATTGTCATAATCTTTCAATCTATGCTTGGACAAATATGGCTCCATATTTGTGATTGAGTTCATAATTGTGTTTATCCTCTTTGCATCTTGCTATAACTTTTGGATTAATTTATATAAGTAGCCTGAATTTTATCCTTGTCCCATACAACTTCATCCCTTTGATGCATAGTGATTGAATTTCTTCCTTGAATTTTAGCACCTCCTCCTTTTCATAAAATTACACTACAACGACTAAAAAAGACGATGCACTAGGTGCGCATCCTCCTCCTTTTTGCAAAGTTATGCTGTAGTAAGAAAAAATAATGACAATGCGTTGGGCACATCACCATTGACGCGCTCCCAACTCCTTGAAGGACTCAAATGTGAGTCCAAGTAGAAAATAGCAAAAGAGGGAGGGGTCGAGGCACGCTCCCTAGCTCACAACACTTTGAGGGGTAAAAGGGCGTGTTGGAGCTCTGGGATGGGATTAGGAAAAGTTAACAACCTTCACTCACTCACACGGGCCTACACACAACCCACACAAAATGGTTAGGGCATAGTTGGAGCACCTTTGGTGCTAGGACGAACCACGAGCAACACGGACACACAAGACTCACCACGGCCCGGAATTGGGGGAAGCCACCACCTTCCCCCTTATAGTATACTTTGTGGCTGGCCACAGAGCCTACATCCAAATGGCTTTTCTCTTCGAGGACTCCCGAATGGGAGTCCCAAAATTGTGCCAAATGGGACTCCCGCAACTTTGGAGCCCCATAATTTTGCGAACAGACTTCGGATCGCGATGTGGTCTAAAGCAAAGTTGTAGCTCTTGTCGAGAGATTTCCAACGGTATGTGGCACGCTCCCTGCAGCCAAGTAAATCGGGTCGATTCCCAACTTTTTCTGGTCGGGAGTCAAACTAGCAGTTTGACTCCTTGCCCTTCTTTTGGTCATAACTTGTGTTTCGGATGTCCAAATGAGCAATGCGGGCCCATTTTAGACATCTAAGTTCCAAGAGCTTTCTAATGATATAAAGAAATTCACAAGCCATTGATTTTTGACCCCTGAAATTGCTCTCTGAAATTTCCATCTCCCAAAGTGGGAGTTGCCTTCGGAATGTGAGGGTTTGTTCCCTCATACTGACTCACACTTTCTTACATTCTCAGGAGTGTGTGATTTGACTCTTGGGCTTCTTCTTGCCTTGACTCCCGGGCTTCCTCTTGGCCCGTAACCTTGTAACCCCTTTGCCTTGGTCGTGAGCCCAAAACTAGGGTTGCGACAACCATTGTCATCCTCTTCATAAAGCTATATTGTAATAAGAAAAAAACAACAATGTGCTAAGCATTGTCATCGACCTTTTTGCATAATTGTGTTATAGTAACAAAAAAAACCAACGACACACCCAACGCATCATTGTTGTCCTCTTCGTGGAGCTACATTGCAAGGAAAAAAAAACAATGATGACTAGCACGCCATCTTCCTCTTCGTGGAACTACACTATAACAACACAAAAAAATGACAACTCCTATTCACGAAGCTACAATGCAAAATAAATAAATAAATAAGCTCTATAATCCACATACCAGACATTCTTGTTTGATACACCTCCTATCATTGAATTTGTCATGTGTTGTATCACAAACAGTTGTTCATCACCTTGATTGCTAGTTAATGCATAATTCCCATGTTATAGCTTTCCATTTTGTGCATCATGCTCCCTTTGATAACAGTTCTTTGCCCAAGGTATTTAACTACAAGACCAAACCACAAATAACCAAACTAAAATAAGTAACGAAAGTAATTCAACCTTGTGAAAGTAACTTAGTTACTTTCTTACTCCAGTAACTAATGAAACCTAACTAGTTGAGCTTGAATTCTCAACATGGAATTCAAGGTAGACACCTAATATTGAAATGGGGTGATTAAATTGAAGTTAACATAATTGAAGACCCTGGTTGCCTCTCATTGCTTGAATTCCATAATTGTTCCTAAGGCTAGGAGTCAAATGAAAAATTGAAGGGAAGTAATGAAAAAAATTAAAAAGGATGGGACAATCGGCAATAATTGACATTCAATTCATTCCCTAATCATTAAGACCTACAAAAAACAAATGTGCTTCTAAAAGGACATCTAAAACAAGAAAATAATACATTGTCACCACATGAATTAACTTTAGCAACAAGACATTAACAACTAAGGATGATCGTAAATGAATTAATATTTAAGTAAAGATGAAATAGATTGCTTTTATTTAAAATTGGGGACTGTTATTTGGTGAATGTGTGAGCGTGAGCATGAGTAAGTGAACATGATAAAAAAAATTGGAATATTCCATTGACACATGGCACATAATATTTCATGATGTGGAGGAATATTCTACCACATGTACATGGATGAACAATTAAAAAGGATTAAAATGATTAAATGGATGAACAAAATAGAGGATGAACACAATTTGTTCATAACCAAAAGTTATGTGTTAATCCAAATTCTACCTATTCACAACCAAAAAGTATGTGTCAATTGAAACACCACCTATTCATCTTCAAGAAGTATGTTCCCATAAGGAATTGGGACAATATGAGACCGCACATTTTCTATACCATTTCAACCTATTTTTTATTTGAATTCAATCTTTCAAACCTCTTATGTTTAGGATCATTCTTACTACTTGAATAATCAAATTGCATTCTTTCCCCTCTCCACTATAATTGCCTAGCTCCATCTTTTTTATGGCTACCACCCATTTGCAATTGTTAAACATTTATTTTACAATGGCAAAAAAAATGATCACAACAATGGTCACACTAAACACCTTGGAAACTATGATTGAATACACTTTAATTTCAAGCATATTAAATAGAATATGCGAGTTGACAAAAAAAACCTATGGAATATCCAAAAGATCTCACTCGGCTAGACTCCCTCAAACATTTGCTAGAAATTAGAACATGGGGAATAGAATGGAAAAGGGAAATTAACAAAAAAAATGAATGGGCGATGTGGTGATGTGTACATGCGAAGATAAACAAATCAAGTTTTCCATTGCTTAAACAAACTATAAACATTTTGAAGGAGGATATGGAAAACTATCACTAGGCGAGGTTTACACATGGCATGGATTTCTTCTAAGAACATGCAAGTTTGAAAAAGTCGATTCCAAAACATTTCTTCACAAGCTTAATGAAGGATTTATCCTCAGAGGATTTGGTAACCTTTAACAACCTCCTATCAATAGAATTTATGGAACCCAGTAGACAACTCTATGCAACTTTAAGTAGGCAAGCCTAGGTGCCATAAGATTTAAGGAACAAAATGTTAAAACAACCTATGAATCATCGGATGATAGGTTCGACCTCGAAACCACAAGATGTTTACAATAGTTGAAAAAAAAGATGTCCCCACAAATGAAGGAGAAAGCAAAATACCATTCTTTGTAATAATTTATGGTTCAATAGATTTTTTGATATGAATTAGGGATGAGGTTGAACATAGGAGTTGCTTATTGAAAATCTTGAATTTTTTTTTAATTCTTGGAATTTCGAAGGATGCACATACAATACCCATTCAGTCCCTAAAACTCCAAAGGACACATATATAGTACCCAATTAGTCCCTAAAACTCCAAAGGAAGCCTATAAAACCCCCATATAGTGATTGTATTAACATTACATTTCCAAATTTTCTCATTTTCTATTATTTATTTACATTTTCAATATCATCACTATCCACTTGCATTTTATATACCTCTAATATAACATTACATTCCTATTACTTCAACAAAATATTTGTATCCTCCCACCCAAAATTATTAATTCATGTATTGAATTGCTTTACTCAATATTACCATCTCAGTTGGATTTCTCCCAAATAATAACAAATAGATCACTTATTATTGGCAAGTTATTATTCACAATTCAATGCATGATTGAAAACACATTATTGCATTCAAATTTGGACACAATTTTTGAACAAATAGAATGACCATGGCAAGTTCCTCAAGATGACAATCAATTCGACCTTTTATGTGGATTGTTAAAAATCAGGAAATGGGGTAGTTTACAAAAAGACAAAGTGGATAACACATATGAATGGGCCACTTGCACTGTAAATGAAAGGACAAAATAACAAGGTCCATTTATTACCAAGAACATGCCTAGGTGAAACCCCCAATTAATAAACTATCATTAGCTGATGTTAAACACATGATGGAATTTTTGAAACAATGCACAAGCCTTAAAAAGCCACTTCTAGAACACTACTTTATTAATTTTCTCAAAGATTTATCAAATGAAGACTTTGTCATGCTATGTGGATTATTAACAATAGAAATTGGAAAACCCAAAAGAAAACTACATGCAATTCCAGTAGGTGGGCATGGGTCCCACAACACAAAAGAAACAAAGTCTTCCAATTGCATGTGAATCAACAAATGATTGGACTACCACAAAAACTACGAGAAATGTGGGATTGTTGAAAAAGACAATGTCCAACCCCTTACTATAAAATAATATTTATTCAATCACACTATGCAATACATAGAATATTTGCAATGTCTAAATGTAAAAATCAAATGTAATCAATGGAGAATGGATTGAAATAAAATAGATTCAATTGTAATTATGGATAAAAATGTATCTTGTTAATAATAATTCTATCAAAACTAGACGGACATATATGATAATAAAAGCACAAAAAAATAAAACCCTAAATGTGTGTTACAATTAACAAGCAAAATTAAGGCAATAATGAATGAAAAGTTATATGCATATGCATTTGGTACTTTTCACATAGAGGAGAAAGTAAATGTGTTCAATGTTAAAATTATAACAAGATTTAGCAAGATCAATTTGTGATCTAAACAATGGCATCCAATTTTGAGATGAACTAATGTTGTGGCACATTCTAAAACATTGTGCATTAATTAACGATCAACAAAGAAATATTTGCTATGAATATTGATATAAACAGTCACTAATCAAATAATAGAACATTAGTAACTGCCTGCCATAAATATTTCCATCCCACACATTAACAGGGACGTTAAAAAATGATAAATACAAAATAGACACAAACATCTTCAATGATTGTATATAATGAAAAAAAGGCATGGTGGACATAAAAAGAATTCATTACAAGTGTAGGTTTAGAATTATGAAAATGGCTACTAGAACTCTGAGTGACTTGGATTTGTATCCAATAGTGGATTAGAGACAAATGAAAATGATAGATGTAGAATATAGTGTTACGTTGGGATAAATAATGTGATGGAATACAAAGTCTATGCCATAGCAATATGGATGTTTGACCCATATTTTGTGAACAACTTGAAACAAGCTCCTAGGGACAATCCGTGGCCAACCAAATTGATGAATAGAGTGGACCAATATTCATTGGTAAAAGCCTCATGCAAGAAGTGGTTATAAAATGAAAGTGATCCAGATGATGATGAATATGAGTTGTCAATTTTAAAATGCAATGCAAACCAAGAAGCATTGGTTGAGTAGAAAGAAGGAGCCCTAGTGGAAGAGGAAGAAAGAACCCTAATGGAGGAGGAGGGGGAGCCAAAAACACCATGTTAATCGGCATTTAAAGAAGGACAAGACTAAAAAAATACTGATAAAAAGTGTTATGGATTAAACAATAAAGTCATTGTTGAATCGTGGCATCGAGAAGAATGCAAGTCATTATTGTATGTCTATGATTACAAGCACACATACAAGTGAAACTATTAAAAAAACTATAAATACCCCATTTTTTGTAAAAATTTCGAATGTTTTGGAAAAAACGCATGCCATTGTTAAAAAGAAGAAGCTAGAGTTATTAGAACTTGTTTTGCAGTATTGACTCAATATTCACAATGGAAATAATCAACAAAGAACATAACAAAAAAAAGGAAATTCAAAAAGATGTTAATAGAAACATACAGTGAAAAGTTTTTTACTTCGCCAAAAAGCCCTAAAAAAATTGATGTGAATAGACATGCTATAAATAGTGAAAATAACATCACAATTGTGTTAAAATGCATGCATTTGAATGTAATCAAAGACCTAAGGAAATAGTTTGTAGACAATTTTAGTTTTCTTACCTCTAAGGAAAAAGAAGGTCAGAAATGCAAATAAGTGCAAAAGGAAGAGATCTTGACAAATGGTGTACTCTTGATTATTTTAAGCAACAAGAAAATGGAGGATGCAACGTCTTTTAGTGAAGAAAACAAGGACAAGATGCCCGTTGTGATAGAGAAGGACATGCAAGAGTTCAAAGACACATGAACGATGTATTGAATTTGCCCATATTCAAGTTTATCGAGCATTGACATCTAAGAATTCTAATCCAAAGCAATAATGAATTAACATTACAATCATACAAGTTTTAGATAACTTCATGGTAGATTTTCATATTCCATGGTGCACATGCCATTTATAGGATAGTTCATACTTCTTTGTGATGTTCATGTTCACCTTCATATGGATTATTGTTGGAGAAAGTAAAAGGCCCATAAAAATTTGTGATTTCCTTCCACCTACATATATTCAATTCATCTAGAATGTCATATATATGAAATTTGTCATATTTTTCCACCAGAACAATTTTGAAGTCATTTGCAATGTAATGCATATGAAATTTGCGAATTGCATAGAAAAAATAAATTATGAATTCATATGCAATGTCAAATATATGTTAAATTTGGGATCTACATTTAGATAGTTGAAAATATGAAGTCAAAATAGATAATCAAAAATTGAATATGAAATTTGTGATTTGCTATAAAATATTTAAATATTTGAATTCATTACTAATAAAATAGAAATTTAATATGGAATTTGTGATCTACTACCACCATAACAATTTTGAACTCATATGCAATGTCATATAGATTAAATTTGTGACTTGTTTACACCATATCATTTTTGAACCCATTTGAAATCTCATGTAGATTCAATTTGTGATATGCTTCCAACATAAGAATTTTGAACTCTATTTCAGTGTCAGATATATATATATATATATGAAAGTTGTGATCTGCTTTTAGGTAATTTGTACACGATGATATGAATTGTGGGGTATAATGTAATCCATATATTCAACACATGCATCCATGCCAAGGGCCAATACCTACCTATATATTGTTGAGAAATGAAACATAATTACATAAATGATTGACGTTCAAAGTAAATTTATAGACTACACATCATGGATTTATGCTAGAAGCATAAATGGATTCGTTACACATGATAATGGCAAATGTCTTGCAGAGTCAATAGTAGTTTTCAAATTTCCAAACATTCTTACATTGTTATTTTGAATTTGAAGCCTAAGTTGTAAATTGTTTTTGTAGGATTAATATTTGACTTATGTTTCTGATATGTGTATAAAAAATTAATACTTTTCAAGATATTTTAATAAGCAAGAATAATCAATTGAATAGTTTGAGATATGTGAAAACATGATATTGATAAAAACAAATTGGAAAAAATGGAACAAATATTAAAGGCTTGAAAAAAAAACCAAAGTTCAAAGGAACCTATTTTACTATTTCATCCTGAATGTAGTGCAAAATTGAGTTATTATATCTAAGATGTTTTGTTTATACATGCGAAGATAGAATGGTGGAAAAATGACATGTCATAACCTCTGAATATTCTAATAATGAACGATTCGATGGTGGGTTGGGGAAAAATTCCTCAGGTGTAAAATAAAGAATTTTCCTCTGCCTTGGACGCAACTAATTTCTTTGACAGGAAATGGAATGTTAATTGTCATGGCTTGAAAAAAAAAATGATAAATAATCAAAATTGTGCAGGTTAAACTTACTCACAATCAAAATCGATTCTAAATTTCTTATGAACAAGAGCATCCAAGTCATTATTTTCCTCCTCTACAACATCCAACAAGGTTCGCAAGAGCTCAAGATAAACATCATAGTCCAACTCAAGCAAAAAAAATGTTTTTCAAGTTTTTGACATGCTCTCAAATAGTTTCATGCGTAGAGAAAACATATCAATGAGAAATGCAATACAAAATGAGATAAATGAAAAAGAACATAGAAAAAGATTAAAGTAGATAGAGTTGAAGGCAAAGGGAATTAAAATAAACTTGTGGAAGCATAAATGCCCACCACCATACTCCTAAGAGGCAACAAGGCAAGGAAAGGGAATTAAAAGGTGTCAAGGTGGATCTTGTGTCCAACTTTAAAAGGCAAGCCACTACTTGGCACTATCATAGTATCTTGAGTGGTCCAATTAAAGAACACATCATCATCTTGTATACCTCCTTGTTGCATATCCCAAGGATCCATTGGAAAAAACAAAATTCCCATTTTCATGCATAAGTATAAGAGTTTTATTCAAGAAAGTTTGTGACAAATAGTACAAGAGATATGCTAGTATGGAGCTCATGCAAACACTGGAAGCCTTGGTGGAGTTTGCAAAAAGGTTTATTTTGTTAGAGGGGAATTCAAGATTTGTGTGATGCATAAAATTAATAACTGCAAACTTTGAGTGAATTTTGAAGTTATAATCCTCTAGGTAGGACTTGATGTCGCTTAAGACCCGAAAGTCATTGTCATAAAACAAGAGGACAAATCCATCCCTTGCAAGATACTTGTTTGCAAAACCGAAAATGGAAATAACATACTTGTCCGCTCTTGGGTAGATGCAACCTGTGGTGGTTCACTTTTGTGATGAAATGGTGTTTTATTCCCTAGGTATTATTTATTCAAATGCATACAGTGATTAATATATTTTTAGATCTACTAATTGGGACTTGGATCTAGAGTGACAAGTTCATTATGAAAAATATTATGTGGTTATTTATTGATAAAAAAATAATTTGTTAATAATAATGGACTTTTGAAGTTGAAAAATATGGACTGGTTATTTAACTGCAACATCACAAAATGGAAAAAAATTATATTGATTCACATTCCAAATTTGTTATTCAAATTCAATATATAATGTAATACAAGATGATAAACTCATATGAATAATATTTTATTTGAAAACCTTAACTGTTTAATAGTTTAAAACTTTTGAATGGTTAAAATTTCAACCTTGCCTTTCTTGGTGAATAAGAAGTCTGTAAAACTTGTAGTTGACAACATGTTTAGTTGGCAAAATAGGTAGTTTGTAAAACTTGTAGTTAGCAAAACATGTAGTAGATTTTGAAAATTCTAACTGTTTATAGCAATTTTACTAACTAATTCCTTTTAGTTAGTTCAAGCAATGAGTTTCATTAGTAGTTATGACTATTTATTACATTTTTATTAGATAATTTTTATTAGCTGAATAGAATAAAGAGTTTTATCAGCTAGTTATTATTTAGGTGATTTGCACGAAGCGTTTCAAAGTTCAAACTTCAAGTATAAAAGAAGGATGGTAAAAAATGAACAACATCATATCTCTACTTTCCATACTTATTTTTCGAAATCCGTAATGTACAACTCTGATTTCTTAATATAGGTTTGTATTTTCATTACAAGTTGGGGTACCTATTAGCATTGAGTAGTTTGTACATGTTCATAATTTAAGAAAGGAGCTTTGCATCAAGTAGGAAACCTTTGATGTTAATTTGATTTTGTGTTTTTCTTTCATTGAAAACATGAAACTTTAGTAATATCTTTTTTGAAACTATGTGTAAATTGAGTACATGTTAGTTTAGGAATTGTAAATAGTTTTAATTTTGTTAGTTGAAATGTACTTGTTTACTGTTTTAGGAACCTATTGCTAGAAAAATCAAAATTTGAACAACCTTAATGGGAATAAAAAAAACCCATTAACATTTGGTGACCATGAAGTGGATTAGAGTTCAAAAGCAATCACACTTGAAATTTATGGTTAGATATAGTAGTTTTAGTAGATCAAGTTTGAAAAGCAATCATGCTTGAAATTTTGATTTGTTACGTGTTTATTTGTTTTATGTAAATTCTAGGATTTAAGTTATTGTTTCTTGATTTCATTTGAAACATTAAAAAATAGGGTGAGGTTAGTGAACAATTTTTTGAAGGAAACTAACACCCAAACCATAAAACAAAATTTCTACAAATTTTTGACTATTGGGAAGGGTCGTTTTAGTTATATGTTCAAAAATAATGCAAGGGTTTTCCTAGAACTTGTTGATTTCAAAAGATGTCAAAAATAGTCACTATAAATTTTTTAAAATAGATATAATAGGACATCAACTTATTCAAAAACAAGATGAATAACAAATGCAACCTACAAGAAACGAACTGATGAATGCATCAAATGTGGATGCAACACAAAGGAGAGAAGTCAATGAACAACATCAAAATGTAACCAAATAGGTTATGAAGAAAGACCTAGCCATGTTCTCTACCACTCATTAAACACCACGAACATCAACCCAACTAAGGGTAGTGAATGTTCATAATGGTGATAGTCATGAACTTGCTCAACTGTTTGATGAAATTGTCTCCGTATGACAACCATGGTGATCTACAACCCTAGGTTACTACCTATTAAGGAGCGGTGCACCTACATTGATTACAATATCTATTGGTTTTCAAAACCAACCATTAAACACTAACATCAATTTGGTACCCACTATTAAAGGAATAATTACTAGTGGTAATAGTTAGTTAATATATTTCTACCTACTTAAGTTACTATTTTAAGAAATACTAACTAGATCACATAGTTTTTATCACCATTTGAATTTAAATATAACATATGACTATTTTTGTTGATGAATATTTTAAACCAAAAGGAAGATGAAGATCCATTGTATCATGGTAGAACATGGAGATTTGATGGAATATGAGAGAATAACACTCTGATTTCTAGAAAAGTTTTGTTTCCATAGCCATAATTTTGTTCTTATGATGTTTTTATCATACTTTCATTATTGGATTTTACTTTTGAAAGTAATAAGTACATTTGAATGAGTAGACTTTGTTAATATTAATTTTATTGTATTTCAATCCAAATTTTAGACCAGAATATAGGATTAAAAATTCTATATTTAGCATTTGGCAACCATCCCAAGGCTTGAATTTAGAGTGATTTTAGAATGTTGTTTATGTCTTGTTGCTATTTTTTATTTTTTTCTATGGATAGATAATGAACTTCGGTTTCACTTTTAGAATTTTTAAAAATCTTGATCATAAGTTTTTTGTTTAGGAAGTAGATATAAGCAAAATAACTAATTGTGAGGATTTTGTTATATTGCAGAAGTTCGTTCAAATTAAAATGAAAATGGCGAGAGATGGAAAATAAAATTATAATTAGAAGTCATAGGAGACAATTAGATCAAGTTTTATTACATGAACCAATGGAGAATGGTGTTGCCATCAACAACAATTTGAGTGTAGATAAGGAGGATTAACAATTTGTAACATCTAAAAGAATTTTTCATTCTAAATAGAAACATTTACGGATAGAAGAAAAATTTGCAAGCCACAAAATGCCTCAAGTAATACCAATTATTCCTTGTGAAGTGCAAGCATAGAGGTGCACCAACAATTTGCAACAAAATTATAAGAAAGAAGAACATCAAATTGAAAATGTAGATTCACATGATGAGTTTAGATGAGGGAATCGAGAATTTGAACCTTGATAGAGAGTTGTGTTGGAATCACTAGGTTTGATGCAACAACAAAAATCTGATGTTATAATGTATGAAGAAGAACAAAAACTCAACACATTAGAAAGGGAAGAAGTAGTACCAAAGTATAGATTTGCTTCACCTTTTTATTATCAAGAGGATCATGAGAATGTAGAGTTTGAACAAAAAACTCAAAATTTTGAACCTCCAATTTGTTATGTGGTTGAGTAAAAAACCACAATTCAAGGCATTAGAATGTCCATAGGAGTTGAACCGATACTTGTAACTAAACAAGAAATTGTAGTCTTACCAAGAGCAAACCAATAGTAACACAAAATGTACTTGTGGCTATCAAAGTAAAGATAATGAACCCAAAGTTAATTAGTAAAGTGGAAGCATTGTTAAAAGAATTTGAAGGGACTGGTATAGACAATACTAGAATTCCTATTTTTTCAAACTAACCAAATCAATTATATGGGTCTTTTTGACTAGAAGACATGTATTTTTCACTAGAGGCCAAGGGCTTGAATGATAGTGGGTATCTTTTGAATAATCAATTTGATTGATGTGACCGATTTGACAATTAGTTAAATTAAACATCTAGTCAAATTGGACTTTAAAATACTATCTAGTCAAATTAGTTAGTGGCCTAATCAATAAAACTACCCAATATAGTCAAATTGGCAAATGCCTTAATAAATAAGGACACCTATTGTACTCAATCAATAGAACTAACTAAATAGGCTTAGTCAAAGTGGCCAATGGCCTAGTCAAAAGGGCCAATTATAAATTATAATACTAGTTGGATATCTTAGGATTACATTTAACATTTTGACTATATTTAACCAATTAAAAAAAAGTTGGAAAATGTAAAATTTAGTTAATCATTAACTAAATGAATCATGACCAAATTAATTATGATTAAATTAATTATATAAATGGTTTGTCTAACTATGATTAAATTAACCATATTCAAATTAATTATGGCTCAATTATTTAGAAAAAAAATTAATTAACATTAAAACAAACCATAACTAATCTAACCATGGACAAATTTAATCACATTCAATTGACCATAGTTTGTTTAGTTTTATATGTTTTAACCATGTTTAGTTTAGCCATATTTAATTTAACCATGATTAATTTATCCATAATTAATTATTTCATCATTTTTTGGTCATATTTAGTTTAATTATGGTTAGTTTAGCCATAAGTAATTTAATAATTACAAATAGTTTAACCATGGTCAATTTAACAATAGTTGGTTTAACCTTAGTAAGTTTAGCCATGATAATTCGTTTAACATAATTAATTTAACCATTACTAGTTGGGCCATTGTTAGTTTTGCCATAATGAATTTAATTATGGTTACTATAAACATAATTAAATTAACTAAAATTATCTTTCACATATTTAATTTTACCCTAATAAATTTAACTATAATCAATAGACCCATAATTAATTTAAAACTATTGTTAATTTAACCATGGTTGGTTTTGCATAAAATATTTATTGATTGGTTAGTTTGGCCATATTAACTTTATTAATGGTTAATTTAGTCAAATTTATTTACTAGTGGTTAGTTTAGCCATGCTTAATTTTGCCATAAATATTTTAACCATTTTGATTTCAGCCAAAATTAATTTAGTAATGTTTATTTTAACCATAATTCATTTTTGCATAATTTTTTTGCCATAAAATAATTATTGATTAGTCAGTTTAGGCATATTTAATTTTATTAATGGTTAGTTTAGCTAAATTTACTTATTCACTATTAGTTTAACCATTTCTAATTTAGCCATGATTATTTCATTCATGTTATTTTAGCCATAATTAAATTTTGCATAGTTTTTTTTGCCATAAAATATTTATTCATTCATTAGTTTAATCATATTAGATTTTTTAGTGGTTAATTTAACCATATTTATTTATTCATGGTTAGTTTAACCATTTCTAATTTAGCCATGTTTAGTTTTTCCACAATTAATTTAATAATTTCTATTTTAGCCATAATTATTTCATTCATGTTTATTTTAGTCACAATTTATTTTTACATAATTGAATTTTTCATCAAATATTTATTAATTAGTAAGTTTGGCCATATTAATTTTATTAGTGGTTACTTTAGCCAAATTTATTTACTCATGGTTAGTTTAACCATTTCTAGTTTAGCCATGTTTAATTTTGCCATAAATATTTTAACCATTTTTATTTTAGCCAAAAATATTTTATTAATGTTTATTTTAAGCATAATTAATTTTTTGCATAATTGGTTTTTCCATAAAATATTTATTGATTAACTAATTTAGCCATATTAACTTTATTAGTGGTTAATTTAGCCAATTTTATTTATTCATGGTTAGTTTAACCATTTAAAATTTAGCCATGGTTAATTTTTCCATAATTATTTCATTCATGTTATTTTAACCATAATTATTTTTTGCATGATTATTTTCTAGCCATATAAATTTTTTAAATGGTTAGTATAAACATTTCTAGCTTAGCCATGGTTCATTTTGCCATGATTATTTTAACCATTTAGATTTTAGCCATAATTATTTCATACATGTTCATTTAAACCATAATTAGTTTTTCCATAAAATATTTATTGACTAGTTAGTTTAACCAAATTTATTTACTCATGGTTAATTTAACCGTTTATAATTTAGCCATGTTTAATTTTGCCATAAATATTTTAACCATTTTAATTTTAGCCATAATTAATTTATCCACAGTTGGTTTGTCCATAAAATATTATTCGTGGTTAGTTTAGCCACAATTGGTTTAACCATAAATTATTTATTCATGAATTAGTTTGGCCATATTTATTTTACTTATGGTTAGTTGAATCATTTTTAATTTACTCACGGTTAATTTTAGTCATTTCTAGTTTGGCCATAGTTTGTTTAACCATAAAATATTTATTCATTGGTTGGCTTGGTCATATTTACTTTGCTTATGATTAATTTAACCATGTTTATTCATTCATTGGCTTGGCTTTATTTATTTTATCCATGATTAGTATCAACATATTTATTTTCCTCATGGTTATTTTTTCATAATTATTTTGAATTTTTGGTTGGTTTAGTCATTATTAGTTGAATAATCATTAATTTCTCCATATTACTTTAGTTATGGTTGGTTTTAAACATTATTTTGCCAATCATTAGTTTTGCCATAATTAATTTTTCTTAGGTTAAATTAACCACCTATTTAACTGATGTAATGTAAGTATGTGGCTAAATAACCTAAATACAATTAACTTGTATGTAAGTGTATTTATTTATACATACCCTACTTATATTCCACCTATTTACCTATATTTTAACCTATAGGTAACCTTGTTATATAGGTTAGTAAGCCATTTATATACCTATGGTAAATTATTAGTTGGTTAACTAGTTATTTACCTAAAATACACTAATGAATGTGTAATTAAATAGTGAAATATTAATTATTACAAATGCATTGTTGATAATATATAACGAATGAAATCAAATTGATAAGGATTAATTATAATTTGGTTGTAATTATTAATTATAACTAAATAACTAGATATTAACTATTACTAATTTTTATTTTAACTTAATTAACATACATATTTACCTACCTCTTTATTTATTTACTTATTTCATTTATGTATCTTACATAATTATTTAGGAATAATATTGTATGAATTAAAAAGCTTTAATGTTGTGTGGACATGAAAATGTTTTTCCTTCCCAAAATTTTGTCCCATATTATTTGTCATCCTTTCCAAATGATGAGCAATATAAATAGATGCACCATAAGCACCCAAGACATAAAAAATATTTTAAAAAGGAAGGTCTTTTGGGATGAGCCAATTGAAAACGTTGAATTTTAAAGGTCAAATTCAAAATGAAATAGGATTTTCCTACCTAAGTCATCACCTGTATATAGGTGGTGTATATTTAAGCCTAGTAAAGGTTATAGCTTAAGTTGCCCTAACCTACTTTAGGCTTCTATACCTAATTGTTTGTTGTAGGCTCCTAGACCTAGGCCTAGGTTTTGGTTTGTAGGTTCCTAGACATAGGGACTTTAGGGAGTAAGTATTTAATTAAAAATTTAACCTAGGTTGTTTAATTTTTATCCACGTGGCATAGCCTACATGGCCAATGTTTAAATGCCATGTGGCATAACTTAGATGGCCAATGTTTAAATGCCATGTGGCATAACTTACATGACCGACGTTTAAATGCCATGTGGCATAACTTAGATGGCCAATGTTTAAATGCCATGTGGCATAACTTAGATGGCCAATGTTTAAATGCCATGTGGCATAACCTAGATGGCCAATGTTTCAATGCCACATGGCATACCCTAGATGGTCAATGTTTAAATGCCATGTGGCATAGCCTAAGTGGCCAATGTTTAGATGCCACATGGTTTAACTTGGGTGGCCATTGTTTAAATGCCACATCACATTTGCTTAATCAAAAAATCATGTGACTTTTATATTAACCAATCAAAATGACTAATCAAAAAGTAATAGTCAAAATGGTTAATAAAAAATGCCAACTTAGGCTTGGTCAAAAAATACATGGCCTAGTCACAATGGATAGGTTCGAAATGATTTGTCCAAAATGATTGAATGGTTTTTTTTACGCTTGTCCAAAATGGGTTTTTTTTTAACAAAATTTATAGTAAAAAAAATTAATAATTCTAGTAGTGAGAAAAATTCATAGTGTGAACATAATTCCAAAACCTAACCCTCAACAATGCAATATTATCATTAGATGGGACATCAAATCAATGAATGTCCATTTACTGAAAATAATGTGAAGCAAGGATTTGTTAAACATTTCTAGAATTGAATCCAAAACCTACAAGAGCAAAAAACTATGGATATAATGAGCCAAAGGAACTGTACCATGAGAAGGTTAGAATTCCAAATAGACTTAGAGAACAGATTTGGAGAGATAACAAAGTGGAAATGAGAGAGTTCAAACTATGGAAGATGTAATACTTATTTATGTAGCTCCTACACCAAATTTGATACATCACAACAATGTTAGAGTTACTTATCTAATAACTTTTAATTTAAGAATGGAACCAATAAGATTTGTATCATTATATTCTGTGGCAATGCCTCGGTCTATGGTTATAATTACTGAAGCTCCATTTGTAACATAACTAACCCATATTGTTGTTAGTATGAGGTCCAAACCCCAAACTCCAAAGGAAACACAACTTGTCAGTGTGCATACAAAGATGTCTAAAGATGTGGACATGATTTTTGCTAGACATCCATTAGATCTAGGAGGAGGTGGCTCAAACCCACCAGGACCACTAGGATTTGTAAAACCTTCAGGATATTTTGGATTACCAATGATGAATTTAGGCAGACCACCATTACCACTAAATAGGCCTTATTGTCAACCACTTAACTATCATGAGTATGTGAAAGATTTTAATCGAAATGTTCATGTTAGAGTTTTTTAAGTTGCCATTTGAGCAAATGGTGAAATAAATTATGTAGAGATTGTTAATTTGTGTAGTTTTACCCTCATAAATATTGTGTTTTATTAGTGTAACAACTACATGGGAGATTACCATATTATACTTTTGTAGAATTGCAATTAGCTTTTTGTAAAAGGTACAAAAAATATTAGAATGATGAACACATTTACCAATAGTTGAAAAACATGAAGCAAAAGAAGAGCGAAAAAACGGAAGTATATTATGAGAGATTATCGAAGTTAGCCAATAGTTTTCAACATAGGACAACATATAATTTTTAAATTATTATTTTTAGATATGGATTACAACCATATCTACATGTAGTAACAATAGGCACGAAGAGAAAAACTTTACAGCAGCATAAGGAAGCAGCTTTGGTTTGTGAAGAAAGAATTTTGAAGTAGAAGCCATAAGTAATCTATTAGTACCACAAAATAATAGGACAATATTAGTTTTTTAGAAACTTTGGACAGTCTCAAAGAAAACAAGGATGAGCTATACAAATTGTCACAAGACAAATCATAATGTTGAGACCTATAAAATCAAAAGAAAGGAAAACTTTGTTCCTGCAATCTCTAAGGTTACTATTCAACAAATCAAAGTGTAAAGACTTGTGAGGTATTCTTGTCATATTTGTAAACATAAGATCATAGATTATCTTAAGTATAATGGTATGCAAAATATGTTTAAGAACAAATGAGTGAAGACTACATACAAACAAGTTGTGGTAGAGCCCAAGGTTTCAAATCCTTTAGTTCATATGGTGGATGTCAACATGGCCATCACCAGGAGCAAGGTTACTAAAGAACATGTGTTCAAAAACAAAAAGCCAATTAACAAAAGTCTACTACTGATTAGGAAGAGGAACAAGACCACAACAATTTTTTGTCCAGACTATATAAGAGATGCAAATAGAAAACCCACCAGATAATCTGAATAAAAAGGAGAAAGCACAATGGAGTATAAGTTGGGCATGATTACCAAAGGTTGAGGTGTCCATATAACCAATTATACCACAAAATCTATTTGTTATTCCTAACAACATAATTATGTATATGGAATATATATTCCAAGATATTAGTAAACAAATGATGGAAACTAACTGTACCTTGAGGTTAGATGACGCACTCCCAACTCCTCAAAGGGCTCAAATGTGAGCCCAAGTAAAAAACAGCGGAAGAAGGAGGAGTCGAAGCACACTCCCTAGCTCACAACACTTTGAGGGGTAGAGGGGCGTGTTAGAGCTCCGGGATAAAATTAGGAAGAGTTGACAAGCTTCACTCACTCACATGGGCTTACACACAACCCACACAAAGTGGTTAGTGCATAGTTGGAGCACCCTTGGTGCTAGGATGAACCACGGGCAACACGGACACACAAGACTCACCACGGCCCGGACTTGGGGGAAGCCACCACCTTCCCCCTTATAGTATACTTTGCAGCTCTCCACGGAGGCTATATCCAAATGGCTATTTTTCCCGGGACTCCCGAGTGGGAGTCCCGAAATTGCGCCAATTGGGACTCCCGCGACTTTGGAGCCCATAACTTTGCGAGTAGACCTCGGATTGCGATGCGGTTTAAAGCAAAGTTGTAGCTCTCATCGAGAGCTTTCCAACTATATGTGGCACGCCCCCTGAAGCTAAGTAAATTGGGTCGATTCTTGACTTTTTGTGGTCGGGAGTCAAACTGGCAATTCGACTCCTGGCCCTTCTTTTGGCCATAACTTGTGTTTCAGATGTGCAAATGAGCGATGCGAGCCCATTTTAGACATCTAAATTTCAAGAGCTTTCCAATGATATAAAGAATGCCATAAGCCATTGAGTTTTGACCCCTGCAATTGCTCTCTAAAGTTTTGAGAGTCCACCGGGACTCCATCTCCCAAAGTGGGAGTTGCCTTGGGAGTGTGAGTGTTCACTCTCTCACATTCCCTCACACTTTCTTACACTCTCGAGAGTATGTGATGTGACTCCTTGGGATCATCTTGGCTCGCACCCTTGCAATGTCTTTGCCTTGACTCCCGGGCTTCCTCTTGGCTCACACCCTTGCAAGCCCTTTGCTTTGGTCGCGAGCCCAAGGCTAGGGTTGCGACAGTAGGTCTCCACGAAAACTATTTTGTCTATTTTCACATTTTTTACTATCATGTTCATTATTTCGCTTTCCATGTTTTTTTTTTTTAATCATGACTAATTCAAGTTTTGTGCTAAGAATAATGGAAGATTGGAAGAAGGCGATGTTATGCTTGGATCACCTCACACTTGAGTTCGAAGAAAAAAAAAAGTTAATAGTTATGAAAAAACCAAAAAATGATACAAAAAAATTAAACCCTAACTAAACCAAAACTTAGGTGCGCCTATTCATTCATTGTGACGATTAGCACATGATGTATCCCGCTTGTAATCAATTCTTACCCAAACTTTAAAACTTATTCCATTATTTTGATTAATTATCTTGATAAAGTAATCCAGTGAAAGTTAGATAAAACATGGGAAAGTCGAAAAATGTGTAAATCGTCATGGATGGGGATTGCATGGGGGAACATGGAAAATGAGCACATGGGATTGAAACATAGTTACTGAAACTTTACATGTTTCAGTGGTTATATGTTTTAAGGCTTGAACTGCTCGTGTCATGGGCATGAAAAATTACAAGAATAGGAACTAAGCCAAGGACACAGTAAGGAAAACAGATCAAAAGAAATGTAAACCTAAATTTAATTCAAGATTGGAAACATAAAGATGCAAAACAAGAACACAATATATGTTAGAAGATGATTTAAATAAAACTTTATTATGATAACGTATGAAAACAAAGGTTATGATAAGAAAGTGTACCAAAAATTGGTGTTAAGTAGACTAAAGTTAATGGAAAGTTTTACCCCTATTTATACCCCATTGGGGACTTAGTTCAAGGAAGCTTTTATAGAGGTTTCCATGTGTGCATTAACTAACAAAACTTTTCAAAATGTTTGCTAATTAATAATGAATTAAAAATGAACAAAAAATTAACTAAAAGTTAATTTAAATTATAGCCCATTAGGGACCTAGCTTAAGAAATTCCATATAGGCTTTCCATGTGTGCACTGACTAATGAAGCTTTTTGAAAAACTTTCTAATTAATAGTGAATTAAGAGTTAACTAATAATTAACAATGATGTAAGTGATGATGCAAACAACTATGTTGGTGTAATTGATGATACAAACGACTATGTGGTGTAAGCGATGATGCAAACAACTTGGTTAATGTAAGTGATGATGTAAACAACTATGTTAGTGGAAGCAATGATGTAAATGACTATGTTAATGTAAGCGATTATGCAAATATTATGTTGTGTAAGCGATGATGCAAATGATTATGTTAGTGTAAATGATAATGCAAATGACTATGTTAGTGCAAGTGATGATGTAAACGATTATATTAGTGCAAGCGATGATGCAAACGACTATGTTAGTGCAAGCAATGATTAATGACCATGTTGATGTAAACGTTGATGCAAATGACTATGTTGATGTAAGCGATGATGCAAATGACTTTGTTGATGTAAACGATGATACAAATGACTATGTTGATATAAACAATGATGCAAGCGATTATGTTAGTGTAAACGATGATGCAAATGACTATGTTGGTGTAAATGATGATGTAAACGACTATGTTGATGTAAACGATGATGCAAGCAATGATGCAAATGATTATGTTAATGCAAATGATGATGTAAGTGACGAGTGATAGTGGTGTTCATGACAACTCAAGCATCGAAACGCGTGTTGGGTTGATTGTCAAAACTTGACATGTTTTTGCGTCAATTTGTTTAAGTCCCATTTTGCCCATGTGTGAAAATCAATGTTGCCTCGCCTCAAAACAAATGACACATTTACAACTTGTCACTAAAATAACATAAAGGGATCCAAGTTATGTATTGACATTATTTTGGTCAAATGTCAATTAACTATGGATTAAAATGAAAATCTTAGCAATATGGGTTCTTATTAAAGGCGTGTTAGGGATTTTTTTTCCATATTTGTGATGCGGTGAACTGAAAATCATCCAAAATATAGTTTAGCCAAAATTTTGTTTAAAAAAAGTATTCAAGTAAAAAAATTTAAGATTCATTCTCAAAATTTGGCTGTATGCTAGAACCCAATAAATGAATCTGGCGATATATATATAATTTTAAATTGTAAAAATGTGGTGACTAGAAAATTTAAAAACACATATTTTTAGCCATTAATTCTATTAACCAAATCGCTAAATTTAACCAGAAAAAAAAAGGTTGCCTCTTGCAGGCGTAAGTTGCCTCCTGTTTGAAAGAGGCATTAACAAATTATATATTGTAAAGGAAGGAAGTAACTTCCCCTGACTCCGGACGGACAGTATGGCCCAACTGGCTGCGGGCGTGCGGTTGAGAGGCCATCTCGCACCCGCGTGTAGTTTGAATGTGAGGGATGGCCTCTCAACTATCCTCGCGAATGATCTGCCTACCTATTGTGTGCCGGCCAAGAAATTTTTTAAAAAAATTTCAGGCCTCCTCCCATCCCTCTTAGACGACCAAGGATTTACTTTTGCGGATTGCCATAGCCAGACAGGGACGGACGGACGAGTATAGAAGGTAGGAGTGGTGGGTGCATGCATCAGATTCCTGGAAATCTTGAGGGGAGAAAAGAAAAATAAAAATTGGGTGAGATTCTTGGGATCGTGGGAGTGTCATTCGCTTATGAGACGCGGAAAATGAAGCCCAAGAAGGGAGAAGAAGAGATTATGTGATCACCAATTTCGCACAAGAAATAGAGATGATGAGGAAGAGATGGAATGTGGTGGTGGTGGTAGCTCCATCCATGGTCCTCCAGGTATAATCCAAGTCCTCCAAGCCTGATTCTGGAATGTGGGATTTTGGTGGTCGTCGTGGTTGTGGTCGTCGTGGAGCATTTTCCCAAGGGGCTAAGCCATTGCTTTGCTTCTGCTAGATTCTCAACAAGAAATAAAGATTTCCCTGATTCCTCTGCAGTTAGTATCATCAGAAGCTGAAGAGCTTTATAATTCTTTCTTTCTGAGGCCACAGTGCCATGAGGAGGACATCTGGAACGATTCGGTGTCAGCAGCGAACCCTGGAACTGTTGTTGCACAGTTGAACCTTGGATTGCAACACATATACCTACTTACTTTGTGGGTGGCCCCCCTTCAGGCATGAGTACCATTGATGAAGAGCTGAACGCAATGCTGCAAACTGACCACCATAGTAGCCCGACTCATTCGACTATAGCAAGTGTTATCGCTCTGACCAGCTCTCCAAGTACGGGTTTAGGATCAGAACAGATGACGGACATTTATGATTTCTCTTTTCAGTACTCATCACTTCATGCTCCAGCTAAAGTGCCAAGGTAGCTCATTTCATCTCCCACAGGAGGAGGAGGAAGAAGGACACCTGTTGCCATGAGATTTTTTTGTTAGATTACTGCATCTGTCAAAAAGGAGGCATAATCATGGTAAGTTGTCATTTGCATTGCAACAACACAAGGTCCTGCTGGATCCAAGTAACAGTCAAGTTAGTGTCTTTGGTGAGATTGAACTCCTCGAGAGGGAAGGGGGTGACAATGTTACATTTAAGGTGTAAAGAACCCTCCGCCCTCCTAATTTACTTCTGCTGATTTATCATACTCTTTAACAAATTCAACATAAATTAATTTATTTTCAAATTAATTAAAATTTGAAAAAATAAAATTACCAAGAATGCGAAAATCAACAAAAATATGTTTTTGGGTGTCAGATTTGGGATTTGAGAATTCAAGTCTATGGGGGCCAAACACCTATCACACACAGTTTAGACAATTTGGTGTCTCTTGCTAATGATATTATTTATACTAAAATTTTCAAAAATCCAGAGCCAACGTTTAAGATTGTAAATATATTAATTATTTGGCAAACATTTGCTGAATCCGTTCAGGGATTATGATATATATGTTCAAGTTCCCGATAATGCTTTCCTCATGCTTTAACTATGGGTAGAGCACATGAGTTGAGAACATTTGCAAAATGTGACCCCAAACTTAACTATTGTGTCGTTCTAGGTCCCTTACTTTTTGAAATGCCCTTCACCCACTATATAGTCCAACACGTATCCAGTCCCTCTTTGTCATTTAATAAGTAAGTCCAATACTACACAGTAAGTTAATCACATTCAAATGGAAGAAGGTGGATTTTGATA
>Ga0116231_10001280_pt1 | contig 50887 bp, 43 predicted proteins | sample S1TSphgellanicum_2_FD_89695 | JGI IMG/M metagenome (GOLD analysis project Ga0116231, IMG submission 89695) | Host-associated microbial communities from peat moss isolated from Minnesota, USA - S1T2_Fd - Sphagnum magellanicum MG | ecosystem: Host-associated > Plants > Peat moss > Unclassified...
TAAAGAAGGTGTCGACTCCAAGCTCTAAGCTTTGAGCTTCACCACACCAACTCTATCACTCCAACTTCCTTCACACAAGAAATGATGAAGGGGAACAAGAGGATGCATAACACCAACCACTATAAGCATGAAAACAACATCATAAAAACAAGGAAAAATGAAAGGAGCATAACCATGAAGGGGTATAGAAACATTTTGCTCACCTAAAAGCAATGTTAAAAAAGAAGATGGTAGTTCATAGGGTGATGGTGCAAAACATAAACAAAATAGGAAGTTGCACAAACAAGCAACTACCCCAAACTCCTAACCCTAATATGTTTACACAAATTTTACACAGCCTTAAAAGTTTGCATAAGGTTGTGTAAGTACATTTTTAAAAAAAATTTGCATGACCTACATGTAAATATAAATATTATAAGAAAACATACTCACTAGGCATGTAATTGTAAATGCCAAAAAAAATGGTGTAAATGTAAATGATTTACACTTAACACAAATTTTATACCCCATATATATGGCTATTGACACTTACATAGACAACACTAGTCAAGACCATTGTTTATAGTTATTGTGTATATTTGAATACCTACTAATGTGAATATTGAATTATGATTTCATCTTGCAAAGATAGTCGGGTCCTTGACCAACTCTTGGTTTACATAACTATTTTAAGAATATACATCATTCACATGTCAATATTTGTACTATTGGTAGTAATAGTTGTATACGATAGAATTGCCCATCATTGAACATGTACCTATCACCAAACAATTTCCAATTTTGTTTTCATTCCTTAACCAAATTGAACAATTTTTGTGTCATTGGACATGCAAATTTTTGAAAACATCATACTCATCTCATCCTGGTATTGGGTCTAAGATTGATTTTTGGCTAGTATGAAGCAGATATACACCTGATATTGAGATTGATATAAAATTGGTGCAAGGTTGATAATACTTTAGGTTCCTACTAGGCTGGTATAGGTATAAGGCTGATATTACCTCAGCTCATACCAGATTGGTAGGGTTCTTCTACCAGCATTGATACCAGGTGTAGACTTATATACCAAACCAACATTGGTCACTACCAATTTTGATACCCGTGTTAATACCAAGGATGACCATGCATACTTGCACAAGATTGGTCAGGGCCAATGTCAAATTCAATGTTTCTTTTACTGGCGAATTTTCGCCAGATTTTGACCTGAAAAATATGATTTTCAACCAATACAAAGGATTTTTCATAGAAAAAATGACCCAAATTTGCCAGATTTTGAAGATTTTTTTTTTCAAATTGCCAGATTTTTATGATAAGTTCCAATAGGTAGCCAAGAGTATAGAATGATTATTTTTGTTTCTACTTTCATATCTAGTCGCAGCTAGTCCTCCATCCTAGATTCCTAGCGCCACCTCAACCTGGAGGCCATTAAATCAGCAATAGGTCCTTGTTGCAAACAGTACAATACTTGTCTGCAGTAACTATTGTCTACCCTTTGCCTGATTCATCTTTTTGTGAAAAACATGGATGATGCCCACACATAAAATTTGGATCATGTTATACACACTTTTGGGTGTGTAATAGGCACTAAGAGATGTAATATACCTCCTGGTATCCATTACATACCCAAAGTGTTTATAATAGGACACAATGTTTTTGTCTGGGTAGCACCAAGATGTGGCTGGTCATCACTGGACACATCTTAGTTGAGCAACTGGATAGCCAAGGAAAAAAGAAACAAACAGTACCCATTGACAATTTACATCCTCCAACTAACCATAGATAGCTGGGGATGGAGGAGCCAGATCCTTCTCTCCAAACATAAGGGGTTTGCATTGAAATTTGGGGATAGTTAGTACTAATAAATACATTCATTAAGTGTTCAGATAAGTTTACAGTTATATTGGAACAGCTAGATTGGATGGTATTGTCAACAGAAGTCTAGAAGAGTAATTGTACCTCTCCATCCTAAGTATTAACTATGTAGAAAGTAAACTCAAGACATCTTGTTGTATGTATTACTAGTGTGAACCCTGTGCATAATGCAGAGGTGTGTTATTTCAACAATGTTTGGTTGATATTTTTGGTTTTTTAAAAAAACTTTTCTTTTCAAACAACTGTCCGTGGCCACAGACGTCCGGAGTCACTATCACAGACAGACCAAGTGAATTCATATATATGATGGATAATAGTGAGTAGCAAGTTTAAATGTCAAAATCTGGTGATAATTCGCCAGAAAAAGATACTTATGCCCTTGGAGCTGCATCCAATGCACTGATAATCCCAAAATTATAGTTGCACCTGTGTCACAGGTAGGTACTGTAAAAGGGCTGTAGCGTGAGACCAGTCCAAACCATATATTTATGAAGGAGAAAAGGTTCACTATCGCCATATTGTGAAAAAACTAAAGTTGAAATCGCCATATTTAAACCATAGGTTGTTTTATGTCGCCAGTATAAGGCAGGGTTTGAAAAAACTTCTACTTGTATCTCTGACCTCTAGCCAAATTTGGCAAAGTCCTTTTGTGGATGATTGGCCGGTCCACATACCTCACAAATTTTAAAAAAAAGAAACCCTGGAAGCAAGCTCTAGCAGCAAGAAGGCAAGTGTTAAATAGGCCAAGGGTCCTTGTTCCCAATTTGCCAGCAGCACAGAAGGGACCGCCACAAGTTTTTCTCCCTGCCCATTCCCTTTGTCCCTTTAAGATGTAAGTACAACAAAAAAATCATGTTTATAACCTGTTTCCAGGTTATGAACATTAACATGGGTTGTTTATAACATGAAATGTTAAAACCGTAGCATACCTAAAGTCTAAAATGCAATATACCCTTTAGTACCCATAACATGGCATGTGGTCATCGGTACAAAAGATGTCTACACATCGCCCAAATTTAGTTCCGAAATTATTAAATGGGCAAAACGCAGACACAGTAATAAAGAACGTGACAATACTTTGTGCATTAAAGTTCCTTGGCCTATTTAACATTTTCCCTGCAACAATTACTGAACGGGTACAGGGACCTGCACTTATGAGGAGCTGAGTCCCCATCCCAGATCTTACTTACTTACTTACTTACAATTTAGCGTCATTAAGTGGGCCAAACAGCGCCCGGGCCAAAAAAAAACGGAAGAACAGCGATGGATTTCTTTCTCCCAAAAACTGGTTCTGTCTGTGCAGACACGCTTGGTCCCTTTCCCGGATTCGACCTCAAGACCTGCAGTTCTGAGAACCAGAGTACTTGCCACTGGTCTAGCATCCAGATCGGAGCCTGTAGGACTTCAAGTCAGCACGTGGTTCCTTTTGCTGCTCTGTTTTTTTCGTCTGCTCTTTTCTCGATCCAAAGATGTGAGAGAAAGATGGATAATGCCCAGACACGAATTTTGGCCACAAGGAAAAGACAGTACCTGAACCCTGAGTTTGGTCATAAACGGGGTGAGGTGCAAAAAACAGGGGCAAAAAAGTACATTAGCATTCAAGGGGGTGTTTGTTATTGAGTTTCATCCTGTCTTTTCTTTTTCTGAGCGCTGCCATTGCAGCTACACATATTTTCACTGACCGTACCTGTACAGCTATTATAACTACTCTCCGACGGTGTGCATTAAATGCTGAGTTTCAACATTTCGTACCCAGATATAATAAAATTTTCTTACTTTGCGGCAATCTGTTTCCAATTTTGTGATGTAGCCAAGGTGGCTATCATCTCGAAAGTGATTTAGCCAAATTTGGACACATGTACTAATCAGCCTTTTTTTGGCAAAAAATCGCCAAAAGGTGACACTGCCCAAATTTTCTGGCGAAAATCCCCTTTTTTCTTAAAATCAATTCGCCAGACTGCGCCCCTTTTTAACGAGGGAGTCACCACAAGTACACCTACTGGTTACACTTTTAAAACTCCTGGAAAAAATTATCACCAGTTAGGCGAATTATGACTGAATCTGTGCGAGGATACTCACCAGTACTGTGACACTTTAAAAATGAAAAAAAAAAACGACTGGCACTGATATGAAAGTAGGAAAAACTCAAAATCTTTCTAGATTTTTGGCTATCTACTGGAACAAATAATAAAAATCTGGCGATTGGTAAAAAAAATTCGAAATCTGGCGAATTTGGGCCATTTTTCCCATGAAAAACCCTTCCTATAGATCGAAATCATATTTTTCAGGCAGGTTTTTGGCGAAAATTCGCCAGTGAAGGAAACGCTGCTTTGCGGATACGACTGAACAAGGGTGTGGGGGTGAAAGGGTTTCCAAAGACTTACTTTACACACTTCCTCAATGACACCTATTCCTGATTTCACGTCCTCCACACTCCTAGATCTATGGATTCCTTTTACTCCTTTTCTCCACATGTGTTGTTGACAAAATGAACTTATAGGCCTTGGGCACTCTCACGAGTCAGGACATTGTCCTATGGCTATTGATATCTTCCTGTGAGCCTTCCGCCCCATCCCTCCCCATCCAGCTCTGTCCGGTGCCTGTTTCTCTTGTGTTCTTGCACATGTTTTGCGGCCCTGCATGGTTCTGCATAGAATCACGCAGTACAGTTCTACATGTTCTTCTGTTCAGCAAAAGAACAGAAATTACAAAAACATTAATGTTATTTGTTCTAGTTTGCTTTTTTTTTTTGTTTTTACTGCGACCCAGTAGATTCGAAATCTGAGCTTCCAAACATGGATCATGACACTATCCACTGGCATAGCTTCAGGCGCTGAAGGATATGATTTCAATTATATCCAAATACCTCCCCCGGTGAAAAAGTCGAACCCTACAGCAGAACCACACGCTTCTCCGCAGAGCTGCATTGTCAGGCCCACTTATCACCACTGGCTGTTGGGGCGCGGGGAGAAATGGGTAACATTCTAGAGTGATGGATTAATGCACCATAAGGTACCTTTTTCTCATCTAACCGAAGCCATAATGCAAGATTTAAAACAACAGTTTTTTGCACTAAGTACAACCATAATGGATGTATTTTTAAAAAGTTTTTTACACTGATTGGGAGAGTAATGAAACTAATTTTGTGTGTATTTTATGGATCTATCATAAGAGATTTAAGTAATTAGAAGGCTAGTTTTCAAGATGAATTATGACTAATTTCAAATTTTGAGATGACAATAAATGACATGTTTTAGATCTACTGGTAGCACTCTTTTGGATGGTTCTAAGCATCTTAAATGCAATAATATCAGGTCTATAGGCTTTTTTCAAGTTGAAGCAAGTAAAATATGTTTCAATGCTTTCAACCAATTTCTAATTGAATGGTTGCAACTTGGCACCCTAAACCATTCTACTTTGCTGAATTGCTGTTTCTTTTTGGTTACATTCAACTTTTGAATGTGAAGACAACACTGCAATAGATAAATTGTTTGCAAGTTCATCAGTTAAGAGCTTTAGAGACATAGAGAGTCATTGTCAAAACGAGGAACTTCTATATTCAGCAGAGAATGAGGGTCAAGAGGAGCATGATCCAATCTTTATGCAAAATGCACAAGGAGAAGATGAAGGTCCAACAAGCTCGGACAAGCTGAAACAATAGTTTAGTTGAAGGACTCGAGCTACATTAGGTGATGTCACAAACTTACCCCTACATACTTTAGAATCATTCAATACACCAATCTTTGGAAATGATCCATAGTCTTCCAACAATCCTACACTTACTGCCCAGAAAGAAAATCTAACTTACAAGATGTGAGCAAATGGAAACTAGGGCATGAATCCTTGAAAAAGGCTTTGAAAGTAGTGGACATGGGTGCTACAATTAGCATGGTAGTTTGTCATTTTGGCATTCCAAAAACCTCTTAGAACAACCATGTCAATGGAAAAACAAAATTTTAAAAGTGTGGAAAAGTTGCAACATTATTTGCAAAAGTAGAAGAACACATTGTCAATTGGGTGCTAAAGATGCAACAAATTGGTCTATCTATGTCAATTTAGCAACTCAAGTTTAAAGTTGCAAAAATAACATAAAAGAGAGTGACACCATTCACACATGGTGTTTAGACTAGGCAAAGCTAAAGGAAATGGTTCAAAATGAGACACCCTCAATTAACTTTGAAAGTGGTTCAAAGGCTAGAAGTAAGTAAGGCCATAAGGCTAAATGTGGACAATGTTGCAAGTTTCTATGCAAATTTGAAAAAACTCTAAGAGCTTCATAACTACAACCCATCCCACATTTGGAATTGTGATGAGTTTGGGGCACAAACTAGATGTGGAGACCAAGGGTGGGTCCTTGCAAAGGAGGGCTCACATTCCATACACATTATTATTTCAAGAAAGCAAGAGTGGTCGTTTGTGTTCACTTGTATCACTTCTATAGGAACAAATATTCCCAATTTCTACATTTTCAAGGGAAAAAGGATGTGGAAGAACTACATTCAATGTTGTGAAAATGGTGCCACCATGGGCATGCAATCCAAAGCTTGGATGACTAACCAATTATTCACTAGTTGGATTGTTCATTTCGTAAGTTGGCGAATGTTAACAAAGGTGGCATTTCTCATTCTAATTGACACCTTCTATTCCTTGATGGACACGGTTCTGATGTCACTTTGGAGACCATCTAGCAAGCTAAGGATGTGGGTTTGGATTTATTCACCTTACCAACCCACACCTTTCATGAATTTTAACCCTTAGATGTGAGTGTCTTCAAGCAATTCAAAACTACATTTCGCAAATTTTGAAGTATTTGGAGTTTGGCCAACAAACATGAATTTATAAAAAAAAAAGATTTGGCACAATGATCCAAATTGTCAATTCCAAAATAAAAAATTTGAAAATTTGTAATAACACCATCAATATTGAAAATGCTTTTAGTTTCAATCCTTGAACCAACTATATTGATATTTACTTGATGAGCTAAAAATGACACATGTAAGAATTGTATTAAACGTGTCACTAACCACCCCAAGGTATTGGCAGTTTCTATTGGTCATACACATAATTTTTAGAAGATTTGCAATTCACTTATCAATGATGATATGATGGCATCATTAGCAAAATTAATGTTCCCAAAGAAACAATCATCATCTTCAAATGTTGTTGGCTTTGTTGTTGTTTTCACAATATTCAAATGCACGTTAACCTACAACAATAGCAAGTAAACAACTTTAGCATCATATTTTGCAATAACATCAACACCAACTAAATCACCCACATGCTCCCATATGGCCTTCATGTTTTGAAAACGTGCGTCCAACATGATGGACAACGTATTATGCACTTTGGAATGAATGTAGGTGTTAGAGAATGCCAAAAATGGTGTTAATATGTTGAGCACTTGTGAGTTCATCCTCAATTTGAACTCCAACAACTCTAAATCAAAATCATTTTGAATAAAAGGTTGATTCAAGTTTTGAATTTTGGCCACCTTAAATTTCATTACACAAGGTGAAAGTAGACTTAGCACATTAAGACTCATGATGACAAAGCCAAAGATTTTTCATAATAGTTTTTAACATCCTTATTGGTAGCCCTACAATAATATAAAAATCCTTCCACTTTTATTTCCCCTTTGTAGATTTTTTAAGTCTAAAATATGGTCTTCTATAACAATGTTTGAACATTTTTCAAACTCACTTTTGAAAATCCAACACACACCTTAAAATCATCAAAAGCATATTGACATGCCTTTAACATGGCATGGCCAAAACAAGATTTCACGAATGGATCAACTAATCAAAGAGGAAAATAAATAACAACATTTGTCAACACCAAAGTCAAGGTACTTAGAATAAACCTTTTTTCTTTGACATAAGCAATGACTTTGTCAAGTAAACCAAAAGAGTCCAATAAAATCTTTACTTAGTTTGCCATGGTTACATCAACTATGTTATGCATTTCAAAAATTCCCATTGTGACATGTGTGTGCTTCCATAAATTATTGATAAAACTAACAACCATGGAAAGAAATAGATATTTAATTATTTTTGGATATAAATATTACTTCTAGATTAAACTCATCTTTTTGAATTGACCAAATACTATAAACAACCATTACATTTCATAAATTTCAACAAATTTTAATCAAATTTTCTTGTATTTACAATCCTTTAAATAATAAATAAATAAAAATGAAGTAATTATTACTATTAGTATCTATTAGCCACTAGATTTTACTAAAATTTCACACATTTATTTGAAGTGTAGAAATTCAATTACAGAAAATGTTGGTTAATAGATTCAAAACTCATAGACATTTCTTGCATTGTGGCCATGTTAATGGTCTAAACATACATATTACAGTTTGAAATTTACACACATCAAATTTCAAACTACATTTTTAAAAAATCTAAATGGGGTAGTAAAAGAAATTGATCACCAAAAATTTTATAATAATATCAAGTGACCACCTGAAGATTAAAAAAAATAGAAAAATATTCATGGTATGAAGATCTGAATTTGAACCTTATATAAAAGAAAATGGGGATGAGAACCCATCCATCTACTAATAGTTAATTATTGGTAATTAAAAAAATACATCACTTTGAAACTAACACAATTTATTAGCTCTGATGAAAACCTTGTATAAAAAAGAGTGGGGATGGAAACCCATTCACTAGAAGTACAAGGCAAGTAAAAAAAAAAAACACATATCCAAAGGACACCTCAAACCATGCAATACCAAAACACCCAAGGTGCATAAAAAAAAACGAATGTATTGGCTTTGTCTTACAAAAGCCTTGTGAGAACTTCTTATGAGTGGGTATAGGCTTAGAAAAATAAGCTTCATGGATGTGGTTTTCCAATCAACCCCTAACATCAACTGCTTTAATAAGTATTGAACATTTGCTTTTTAAAATTATTTAATAAAATACAAAGCCTCTCATGGTAGAGCTACTTGCTTATGCTATGGACAAGCATCTCACATGGGAAGACTTAGTATCAAGTGGCCACTAGATGTTAAAATGTTGATCTCCCCCTTGAATTTGAAACAAATTTTTAAACGTTGGGTTGTTTAAAAGATCAAAGATCCAATACAAAATATGTAAGTTATGTACAAGACACACTATTGGATGGCCACCAAATATTAAATATTCAATTCCAACCAAATTCAAACATAAGATTTAATTCCACTATTATGATGAATTTGTTCACATATTATTATCTATCAAGATCAAACCTAACCTCCAAATCAAAAAGTTTAACAAATATTTGACAATTCTTTGTCTAAATCATAGTTTAAACATTCATGCAATGTAAATAGTCACTAAACATAAACAATCAAACATAAGAAGAAATCCTATCCATTTCAACCAAAAGTTTGTAACTACTATACGACTACTATCTAAATAGCTTGATTTTGCAACTACAAATATTGTAATCCTACATGTACATGGAGTTGCAAGTTAGTATAGTTGCATGTGCAACTACATGTGGGTTAAAACTAGCGGGTAGTTGTATATGTGACTATATGTTACAATTGCCCATGTTTTAGTTGAAAATGTAGATGGAAAGGAGTCATATGTCATCCAATATTGATTGCACCCATACATGGATGATACCATAGTTGTTTTTGTAATTACTGTCTTATTTTTTGCAACTATAATAATATATTCATCCACATATACAAAGAACCATGTTAAACCACCTAGAGCACATTACTTTTTAAAATGAAATATTATTAATTAAATAGATTTACCAATGGGTTTTATTTACTACAATTCATGGTTCTTGAACCATGTTATCATTGACTATGGGTGTTTTTTTGCATATGCAGAACCATGGATAAAGACTCGCTACTTGACATGAGTCCATTAAATAATTCTTATCATTTGGAGGGTTTGACAATGACATATGTTTGACCATATATTTGTGTCTTGGCTGCGACATAATTATCCACTAAGTGGACAACTAGCCATGGATTGCTACAAATAAGCACAAGCCCTAATTATAATAAGGTTTTGATTAATTAGAACTTAAGAATTCATGTTTCAAGAGGATTTAGAAACAAAAGACATTACACTATAGATAAGAGGTTTAATCTAAATACTGATTATTGAAAACTTACATAACAAAACTACAAATCACAAAAGGAGCTACAATATCCACATAATTTTAGCAAAGAAATTTCATTACAATCTAAACTGAATTGTCCAAATACAACAATTAAAAATGAAAAATGTAATAAAAAAATCTAGAATGATTTTTGCAAATGTCTAGATTTTAAATCATGTCACATTGTCCCCCCCCCCAAGCTTCTACATAGGGCTTGAGCAGCCAAAAAATTGTTTTCTCTATTCAATTCTATTACACCTACCAATGTCTTATTACTTTTTAAATTTGAAAAGTCCAATGGAGCTTCTAGCCCAAACGCAACATTGCACATTTCAATGCAATCATCATACATGTTTGCAACAACCTGCCAACTTCTAAGCTCCGTCCTAGGTACAACTTTCCACCAAGGTGTCTTTGGGTCATTTCAAAAAAAGACTCGTTGAACTTGTGAAGGGAAAACAAAGGGTTCATCAAATTCATGCAACAAGTGACAAAAATTTGCAAGTAGAAAACCTGCTTCATCTTGTTTATAAAGGGGGTTGCTTCTATTGTCAGTCCCATTCTTCACCCAATTACACCAAAATAACACAAATCATCAATTCATGGGACCATAATCTAGTTGTAGATCTGGTTCAAGGTCCCAACATATTGGATTTGACCAAGTACATTGTCTTCATTGCCTTGTGCAACACCAGAGTCATATGTAAATAATAGATTAATCTGTTCATCATCCGCTCTGAAATGGTTCTTGTATGCCTTCATTTTTTTGTAACTTAATGCAATGAAACTTGGAGGGGTTGAAAGCATCAGAAGATTTATGTCTATAAGGGAAGTACTAACACCTTGATGGGTTTCAATGGCATCCTTCACCCACTTAGCCATCACATCAATTTCCTTCAAGTGTGGTGGGAATATCATAGGTTGGGCACTTGTAGTAGGGTCTAATAGCCAAGCCCCTTCAAACTCAAATTTCCCAACCTTAATGCGAGCCTTTTCATCCCTATATTTCTTACAAAACCCACACGATAAAGATTACTTGATGAAGTACCTAATGATTAATGTTGTACCAATCAGCCAAACATAGGTTAAACTTCCTTCCACTAATAATAAAATCAACAAGCATGATAATCCACTTATGGAATTAGGGTATTAATAAGTACATGGCATCCATCAAGTACATTAAGGTGTTTGAAACTCAATTGATAATATTGTTAAGCTATGGGAGTGCTGCAAACATGATCACATCCCAGAGGTGCATAGGTCAAACCATAGCAAATGAAGAAAATGAAGCTGCTTCATTATGCACTTGCATATTTGCCGGGGCTTGATTGGTCATATGGTCATCCTAAATGGTGATCGGGCTACATACCTTCTCAAGCTTGAGGGCCTCTCCAAAAGGAAGAGTAAAACCATCATTGATTATAGCCTTGTATTTCAACATCATTCTTTCCTGATTTTTAAGAATGGCTTTGGCAATTGCCTTTGGCTGTGTATCCAACAACTCAATGAGGGTAACCACTCAACTCACCAGACCCCATTACTCTGCAGTCTGTGCATCTACAGACTCAGATGTTAATGACACTTGCCTCGCCCTATGTGGGCCTATTACATGAGGTAGGTTTCGTGACAACCCCCATGATGGAAATATACCAAAACCTGCACCAGTGACAGAATTGGAATGAATCTTGAGCAAATTAGTCATGGACATTCCAAAGATGACCCACAATTTTAGCTACTGTGGTCTAGATTGAAAACGCACTTAGCATATGCATTGACAGTGATACTTGCAACAAGCATATCAAAGGTTAGTGCAACGCCTGTTGATGGCACCAATGATGGGTTTCCTACACTGCTCCATTTGTGCAACTGGGTCCTTGTCTTCATTTTTCACATCGCCCTTGAAGACTGCTGCTGGTGCCGGCAGGTCCTGCCATCATCAACCTTATTGCTGAGAGAGAACCACTCCAGCGCTAAAAAGCTCGCCCTGCTCCTGTGAGAATGATGACTTTGACGGCAGGCCTCTGATCCAATTCCTGGGAAAGCTCCGCCAGCCGGGTGAGCATATCCTTGGTGAGGGCATTGAGAGCTTTGGGTCTGTTGAGAGTGATAAAGGCATTTCCACCGCCGCATACTTCAAGCCGTTTGTGATTCTCAGCCTTATCTTGTGCCATGGCATTGACAAACTCCTTATTCTCCATCTCTGCATCACCAGTTCAAACCCTTCTTAAGTTATCATACATCTCAATTCCCAACTTTCTGATCGCCTCTCTCGTGCATGGACTACGTCAAAAGCCCAGAGAGTACACAGAAAGAAAATTCCACAGAGATCAAAGAGTCTCAAGCTAGGGTTTCAGCTATATGGTTTAAAGCTAGGGTTTCAGCTATATACTTTGATATATCATCGTCACTGGAACTTCGATTTTTGAGAAGACCATCTTGTTTCTTTCTTTTTCTGAGGAATCGAAGAGAATCAGTAATGAAGAAGATTGTCGTAGTTGCGATTTTTCTCATGGTCTCGTTGAATTTCCAGGTGCCTCTAGCACGGAGTGAAAGCAAAGGAATTGCAGGAGCTGCAGAAGCAGCAGCACACAAGGATGATGATGATGATGCTTATGCTTCGAGCTTTGGGTCAGGGTCTGACGACTCTGCCATGATTCTTCTCCACAATGGGTATGTTTACACTCCGAGATTCTTAGGAAAGGCGCATGTGTTACTGGCAGGCGGATCCGTAGCTGCAATTTTCAAGGAGGGAGATTTCCCACTGGCTAACTTCTCGGGATTGCCTTGTTTGAAAACCATTGATGTGGAAGAAGGGTTTGTAGTTCCGGGCTTGATTGACATGCATGTGCATGTCACGGGTGGAGGAGGAGAAATGGGTCCTGCTAGTCGTACTCCAGAAGGCAAAATCTCTGAGCTTCTTGAGGCTGGCATTACCACTGTTGTTGGCATTCTTGGAACTGATTGCGTCTCCAGAAGGTAGGTTTCTGCTCTCTTTCATATCCTAACCCTAACCTAAATCCTTGTGTCACAAGCTTGGCCTCAAGTAGATCCCGCATCCTGGACACTACTATGTCCTGAGCCTTAGAAGCAATGGTTTTCCTGGTGTGCAAAAGCATGCAATTCCTTTCAGGAAAAGCAGAGAGCACTGTTGAAGTCATGATTATCTGCTTTGCAACCATTCCAGGGTTTGAAAGATGGCATGTTTATGTTTTTTCTTTTAAGAACAATGGGCATTGATTTGTGTCTCTGGCAGTTGAATGACAAAATTCCAGAATCACTTTTTACAGCCTCGAGAATTTGCGGTCAAAAGTAGCAGCTCTTCAAGATGAGGGGATTACAGCATGGATGTGGAGTGGATGCTACCGAGTGCCATCTCCAACACTCACTGGCTCACTAGTGCGTGACATGCAACTCATTCAAGAAGTGATTGGTGCAGGCGAGATTGCCATCAGTGACCACCGTAGCAGCTGGCCCTCTACTCAGGTTGGTTTCAATGTTTTGACTCTCACCCTGAAACCCTGAATTGTGAAATCTTGATGGGCTGCAAATCCTTATATTAGAAACCCTTTATCTGAATGGACTTTGAGGTCAAGGTATTGTGGGTGTGAACAGGAGCTTCTAGGTTTAGTGACTGATGCAAGAGTAGGAGGAATGCTATCTGGGAAAGTGGGATTGGTGCATTTTCACACCGGCTCTGCAGCATCAAGATTGGATCCGCTGTGGGCGGTTATGGAAGCCAGCAAAGGTGCCATCCCCATCACTCAAATGCTCCCGACACATATCTCTGGCAGAGGTCCTGGCCTCCTCCAGGTCTCTTTCTCTTGCCTGAACCTTCTCATTGAACTTGTCAATGAAATTTCATTGTTGTGCATTGAACCCTGCAGCTCTTCCTGTCCCAACTGCATACCAGACTTCCTGTACCATGCTACCAAATTCTGCTAGAGAGAATAAACTCATCAATTGGTTTCCAGGCAGCTGAGGAATGGGTAGCTCAAGGTGGACGGGTGGATTTCACTGCTGATCAAGATGGCGAAACTCAATCATTCGATGCATTGATGGATTGGGGCAGACGTTTTGGCAATGCTGCTCTTACTGGTGTGTCACTCTCCTCAGATGGGTTTGGGTCACTGCCAAAGTTCAACAGCAAGGGGGAGCTGGAAGAGTATGCAGTTGCTTCCCCTAGTGCAAATTTGGACACCATACGCAGGCTAGTGCTTCAGGGTGGCTGGAAACTGGAGGATGCGCTTGTGTTTAGTACCACCAACCCTGCCTCTTTCTTAGCCTTCAAGAACAAAGGTTCAGTTTCTCTGTCTCCCTCTCTCATCCTATCTACATGTACACCACAGTGAGGTGATGAAGAAAAGGGATTCCATCCTTCACCTGTTTATGAATCTAAGATTTTGGTGTCAACAGCTTGTCTCTTGGGGTATGTGGAACTGGATCTCCATTGTTTTCAAACAATTAGCTTTTTGTTGATGTTTGGAAGCTATAAGAGCTCTCTGACATTTGGTAGTGTTTCTTGATGTGTTGGAGTTACAGTAGGATGTTGATTTATTCTGTGGTTTTGAAAGTCATGAACTCGCTCTATACTCATATTGGGACAACCAAATTTTTTGTGTTGACAACAAACACCCATTATGGTTCTGACCTTTTATTATCTGTTGCAGGAATGCTGAAGGTTGGGGGAGATGCAGATGTGGTAGTACTCAATGCACAGACACTACAACTGCAATACGTGATTGCAAGGGGCAAGGTGTTGAAGACACCCAATTGGACATATTCTGGAATGTTTGGCAAACAAAAACTTCCTACAGCATCAAGTTCCAGTCAGCCTGTTGAGCATTGTAGATATGATACCTGCAACAATGATGATGACAATGATGTATGGGTAGAAACTACATGCAAACTAACAAATCCAGAAGCTGGTACAAGATGTTCAAGCTAAAAGTTGTGATTTGGTTTTGAATAGGGCACAGCTTGCCCTTTGTTTATTGCACAGCACCTTTTCTTTTTGGTCTTGCATGGACATAACAAAATAGATTGTGTGTGTGTGTGTTTAGATTGTTTGAAGAAAAGTTCTAAATTAACTAAAGAATAATCTCTCAGGCAAACATCTTCTGAGTGTGATGTTTACAAGCAAAATTTTAAGCATTTAGGAGGTGCAGGCACACCTGATCAATCACATGATGATCACAATTGTGATCATAATGTGTCCAAAAGTAACTGAAAATGAGGAAACTCAAAACAAGATTTCAATTAATCAAGTAATCAAAGTTATTAAGACTTGGGAAGCCTAATTTGGGATTAATCTAGTAATTAAGATTTGGGAACCCTGATTGCTTCTCGGTCATTATGATTACTTCAAGTTATTAGGGTTACCAAATCGCCATCAGTATTAACACCAGTAAATAATTGTAATTAAAGAGGAGGTTATTTATGGCACTGTCTCAATTAAACAATTGCATAAATTCCAATAAAAAACTCTGTGATTTCCATTCTGTGATTTTTCAAGCCCATATCAAGCAACATTTACCATTTCTGGATTCCAATACAAGGTTTTTTAAAAACATATAATTTATTATTATTTATTTTTTAGGGTCCCTGAATTATGTGTTATAAAAAATTTGTCATTTTTTCTCCCAACAAAACAGAAAAATTAGAAAAACAAATTGAGAGAAAAAGTAGGACAAAATTTGTCTGAAATTTAAATAAACTGTGAATCACATATGGGTAGAATTGAATGGGCCATTGTGATCAAAAATATCATTAAATATCCCTTTTAGAATGAAACGACTGTTTTTTTATTTCTCTGTGCACTTTAAAGGATCTCCCCCAAGGACAAAAACCCTATGGGATTCAGCCAGGGGGAGATCCTCCTATTTTGTATGTTCCCATAAAAAGAGAGTCATTTACATGCATGGAGGTTCTTGTTCCCATAAATAGAAAGTCATTTACAAGCATGGAGGTTATTGTATTCATGGGTTCTCCTGACATTTGAGAACACTCTAAGGCCGAGGTCCTTAGGTGGCCCTCCCTTAGGAAAGTCCTTATACTCATGAGTGTCGTGATGTGTAGTGTTGTGACATTCGATGTCGTAAGGGTGTATATCCATAGTAAATTCTACTGAACAAAAAGCTAAAACCAATCAAAGGTAGAAACTAATCAATCACAAAGAGATGCATGCACATATATATACAATGCAAAAAAGGAGGTTAAGATGAAAATTTCATGTATCCTTCCCAAAGCTGAGCTAGGAAAAGTGTGGCATGGTTTGAGTAGAAATCAAGGTGTTACAGGAAAACATGATGAACAATACCAAATGTTGGCGGGAACTTCGGCTTGAGACAGAATAGATGGTATCCACCATTACAATTATCGCAAAGCAACATCTAATTAGCATCGTCTATCCTTTAACATGCTTGACATGGATAGTCAAGTGCAGGAATCCAAGTCGACATGATGATGGTAGGATCCAAATTTGGCAGGTGGCAGGGCGCATAATTTTTGGAGTGATCCCAAATTGTGCGTCTGTCAACGCCTTGTAACTCTAACACACCTAAAGGCCCGATCACCTTAATCCTTAAGATAGTGCGACCGGAAGAAGTGTCTAGACTATCATTAAGTTGTCGCTGCATATACACAAAGTTATCAACATCAAATTGTTTCACCTTAGGTTTGTAACTTCCATCTCGTGTGTAAGCATATCATAAGGTGTTTCGATGTTGTGCAATGGACAAGTTCTCCATGGCCATGGGCATAACCTTCCTAAATATAACAACCCTCTTTACGATGACCCTAGCCCAAGTGGTTAGGGAGTCCAAGTCCACAACCTGGTCCATTTAAACAATAATGGAAGAGGGTGGAATGGGATGTCTCCCAAAAAATAAAAAGTAAAGAGCGAAATGAAATAAAGAAGCGTGTTTGGACATCGTGTAACCCATGGCGATGTAAGGTAGGGCCAGGTCCCAATCCTCTTTGTTCCTAGTTAGGCAAATTTTTCGAAATCCCTTCTTGCATGTCTAAACCATCCTTTCCACAAGGCCATTAGTTTAAGGATGATCTTTTGAAGTTCGGTGATGGTCAATGAGAGCATGATCAAATAGGCCTTGGAATTCTCCTCTGAATTCTGATCCTTGACCAATAAAGCACTTAGCACAAGCCCTAAACCTACTTAGGACCTATTATAAGAAAACATGGTTGGTGTTCTGTGATGACTTATTTGGTAGTGTAACAAGTTAGACCCACTTTGAAAAATGCTCAATCATAATCATGATGTAGACATTACCCCTGGAGGTTTGTGGGAACTTTCCAACTAAATCACATGACCAGCGATACAACATGCCCTGAATAGGGAGTGAAGAAAGCGTGAGTTATCAAGAAGAAAAAGAAGTTCTCATTCTATCACATTGTTCACACCTAGCAATGACGTCTTGGACTTGAGCATACATACTTCTCCAATGGTAATAAGGAGTGAGAAGGCTATAAATACGTTTAATTCCAAAGCGTCCAAGCTTTGAATGTTCCTTCTAAATAAGACCATGTTGTTCATGTGGTGGAGGAACCACTCTATTGCCTTGTGGTAAGCATCAAACGAAGTGATTGTCCTTCCATGAATAACATTTGGACCGTTGTTGTATGCGATCCTGATGACTTGATGTAACTTGGGGAAGGTAATCCCCATGTTGAAGAAACCTCAGAATGTCCAAGTCCTCCCATATATCCACAATGGGATGCTCAACCAGGTTACATTGTAGTAGTGCAAGATAATTAGATGCATAAAATACATGTACTGCTTGAATTTGGTTGAAGTTTTGCCTGGCTTATGAAAAATCTTCAAAAGTAGTGAAAGGTTTCCACGACATGGTATTCGTGTTCTGATGTGTAATACTAGGTCAGTGAATAACCTTGAACTCGTACTCCTGAAGTATAAGCGCCCAACAAACTAACTTACTAGTAAGTTTGTCATTGGTCATTAACCATTTGATAGGTTAATGGTCGATATACAAAATGAACTCAGTGCCATAAATATACGGCTTGAAATGTATGACGACCCATATAACAACAAGACATTCCCCTCGTATGAAGAGTAGTTGTTCTCAGCCTTGTTGTTGCTTCGGGATGCATAGGCGATCACATATTCTTTGCCTTCTTCATCAAGTTGGCCAAAAATAACACCAATACTAAGAACACGCTAATTAGTGCGTAGAATGAAAACCTTGTTGAATTCAAGTCTTCTCAGAATGGGGAACTCTAAAAGCTTTTCCTTGAATGTGTTGAAAGCTTTCTGAGCCTCTTCACTCCATGTCCAAGTAACATTTTTATAATGCATAGAGAGGATGAACAATAATAATGAAGTCTTGGACATAAATTCTATAATAATTACATAGTCCAAGGAAGCTCTTCAAAGTGTGAACATCAGTAGGATTGGGCATCTCCAAAATGATTATTATTTTGGCCCAATGAGCCATAATACCATTTGACAAAATTATGTGTCCAAGGTAGACTACTGAGGTGACAACAAATTCACATTTTTTAGGATGGATCTTCATATTAACTTCGTGGAACCTATTAAATAACTCCTCAAGATGAACCAAATGTTGTAGGAATCCTTTGCTATGCACTAGGACATCATCTATGTAACACTTCAGGAAATATGCCCTTTAGAGAACTTGGTCCATGATTCGCTGAAAGAAGACAGGTGCATTCTTTAATCCAAAAGGCATCACAAGCCATTCCCACAACTTGTTGCTTCCATGGAATGTTGTTTTCTTGCGATCCTTCGGAGTGAACACAATCTGGTTAAAACTTTGCTTCAGATCCACAATTGTGAAGATGTTTGAATCTCCAATGCTATCAAACAGTTTTTTGGGAGTGGGCATGGGGTACCTGTCTTGAAGTATAACCATGTTCAAAGGCTTATAATCCCCACACATCCTTTTCTCAGTCCATAATCCAGCTAAATCCTTTTTTGTTGGCATTAATGTAGCGGCTACAAAATCAGAACTTGATGGCTGAATGAGACTAACCTCATGGAGCTTTTTGTATCTTTCATCTATTAGTTCCCACTCATGCTTGCTCAACCTATGTTTCCTCTGATAGATGGGTGTCTCATTTGTAAGGTCTATAGAGAATTGCATGGTCTTACACCTACTTAAGTCTTTCATTGAGAATGTGAACACATTCTCATACTTAATTAACAAGTCTGTGATCTGATCTTTTTCCTTCTTGGTGAGTTGGTTCCCCATAACGAAAGGGTAGTTAGAAACACATGGAATGGAATTGGAAAGTGTGTTTGAAGAACCTGGTGTATCGGGTTCTCCATTATCCAAATGTGTAGATTCGTAGAAAGTTGTAATTATTTCTCCATAAACTGATGTACTTCCATGTGTATCAAAAACAACTTGAATCAAATTACATGGTACCTCCTTCCCCCCAACACTAAGAGTGAAATGTAGAGTGTTGAAGATAGGCAAGTGTACTTGGTCGGGGTGCCATGTGGTTGCATTGCCATAACTACAAGTTGATTAAATCAGTGTTCATGTTGTGTACATTTGAAAGAATACACAAGTTACTTACAACCATGTAAGGGAGTTTAGGTCCATGCCTCTCCCCAGTAAAGTGTTACATTCTAATCTACTCACCTTGGTGTGACTAGTAGTGTTAGTTTGGAACCCCATAACCTTTTTTCTTTCTTTCGAACTTGGTTCATCCCAAGTGGCTGAAGCATGATGATACACCAAGCTTGGTCCATCTCCCTGAAAGGTGTGTGCTCTTGGGAAGGAAATAAAGGTGGGCCAAGCACCTGTTGGTTTTCCTATTATGTTCATAAGAAACTAAAGAGGTTTCTTTTGCCTTGTAACTGGTTGGCAAAAGTTTTAATCATCCAATATGTGAGAAACCTACAGGTTGGGGTCTTTGATGGTGTATCTCAAAACCAACTATAGAACTAAGAATGGTGCAAGGTTAGTCCACCAGTTGCATAGTCGGTGCGCAAAGGAACCGCATTGTGTCGCATCGAGTAGAAGCGGCTCTCCAAGGTAATGTTTGACTAGCATGTAATGTTCTTGAACTTTTTCCTTCTAGTCAAGTTGAGAAATAGTGTTCTCAATTACATAATTAAGCGTAGGAAAAATGGATTGAGCCTAGGTGACCAATTGTACCATGTCCGTGAAGAGACCGGATCTTGTGTCACTCAAGCTTTCCCCAAATGTAACCATTGAAAATCCTTGACATTTTCAACCTGAAATGATGAGGTCCACGGTGCCAAGTGATTCCATATGCTTCTTTTGAATTAATTGTATGTCAGAGGGCAAGAAAGTGAAACTAACCTTCCATGCGGTGGTTGCAAACTATTGTGCAAATCTGGCTGTGAGCTCCATTATTTTCCATGCCGCCACTTGCCTTGCAATAGGATCAATGTCTACGTAAAGATACTTCCGAATCACCATCCCTAATTGTAGTAGGACTTCAAGACCTGTACCAATACCACCAAAGAGTTCTACTAATGTAATCCCCTCCTTAGGCAGTGCTTAGGTGATTAGCTAATGAAGTACTAGCTTAATCGATTCGTCATGGCTATCCATGTTCTCAAAATTAGATAGAGTTTTGACCAAGGGCTCGTGGGCTGCTTTAAACCTATGTAAAACCTTTGATCCATGTTGAATGTTAGTAGGAACCACCCTTAAATTTTGAGTAGCTTGGGCGTAAACTCTCTCCTCTTGATATCCCTCTATTGACTCGTGGTTAACTTGTTAGATGTAGGAAATGATATGTGTGTCCTTGAGTATACACTAGTGAGCCATAGGACTATGGTTCCCATGTAAATCAAGGGGTATGTATCCCAAGTGGTGGCCATTAGTCTCCCAAATCCACTTGGTAATACGCATGCTCGAACAAGTTGTCAATTGTGAAACTTGGTGGAAACAAGGCCTGTTGCCCAATGAACACATCGTAACTAGTGGCATTGGTGATTAAACATTTGACCTATAGGTAAACCTCTTGATTTGTACCTTCATTAAAGTTAAGTGCAATCAAATTGGAACTCTCCCTAAGTACCTCCTCTATGCTCCCACTAGAAGTGCGAATTTGTCACATAGATTTCCATAGTTTAGAGTCAAGCATGCCCATCTTCTTGGCGAATTGAACTCCAAAAATCATTGATTAGGCACCTGTATCAAGAAATACCACTTTGGGTGTATGTCTTTGCACCTATATTGTTGACTCAGTATTGTCAATAATGGCAAATCCGATGGCAATGGAAGTTCTCTCATTAGGCACCACCTTCAGAAATGAATGAGAGGCTTTGTGAAGAGAATGGCTATCCAGAATGCCTTTGCTGAGTAACAAATCCATAAGTGAGGTGTTTTTAATTCCCTTTTAATATGTGAATGTAGAATCATAGGTAGTAGAATTCACTAGTTTAGCCATGCTAGAACTAATGACTAGATTCCGAGTGCCATCTACAACATGTGAACCAATCGAGTGTCTCTCCAAAGCGTTGGATGGGACTTTTGTAGCATGTGGATTAGGGATTGGTAAAGAACCTGATGTAGTGTTCAAGGTATCCTTTAGTATTGCAATTATGTCCCTGGTGCTTAGCTTCAAATCTTGAAAATTAAACAATAGTGTATTCACAAGTTTTTGCGCCACTTCATGCATTTGAACTTAGCATTCCATAAGTTCATCAGTGGAAAATTGTGCATTTTCTTGATGTACATGTACTCTTGGGACACAAGAATTTGATGCCCTAGCAGCTTGTGGTGTAGTAGTCTCCTCCCCCTTCGCCAACAAGGTGCGTTCTTCTTTTGTGTTGAGAGGATGAAAAGATTATGGCATGACTACTCGAGCTCCTCTAGCTTTGGTAATAGGACTTGAACCATATGTGAGTCCATTAGCTTGAATTACCTGCCTAGTGACAAAATCTCTGGGTGCCACAGCAGCCTCTTGTGGTGTGAAGTAGGAAGGGCAAAAAGAAATGGCAATTTCTAGTGTGAGATTATAATTGTGTGCATTGGAAAGAACATATTCCCTAACCATGGCGTTGTGTTAGAAGCCATAGAACGACATAGGAGGTCCTTCCCATGATCGTGAACCTTGTATAGGTTGGGCACAACTAGCTGGTTAGGAATACTTGCCTTTTAGATTAGCAAGTTAGGCCCTTAATGATTTAAATTCATTTTGTAGAATTTGACTAGAACGACATGGGCTTGAAGCACCTCCCTCTTGTCAACATTGTAATATTTTTTCTTAGCATTCTTATTGGAATTACCTTTGGTGGGGGAAGCTTGAATGGAAGGTTAAGGTGCTTTGGCTTTTAGTTAAGGTGAAGCGGAAGATATTGGCAGATTTTGCCATGGTAATCAAAATTGCTTTCGTTTCGGGAACTTGGCAAAACAAATAGTTTCTTAATGTCCCTTTTTTCACAATAATCACAAAAGAGATCCTTAGAAGGAATGTTGCACTCATTAGCTTTATGGCAGGATTGTCACAATAATTGCAAAAAGGTAGGATGGGTGTAGTTGAGTGCACCACTTTAGCCCTTGAAAAAGAATGTGATGATCTGGTTGATGCAGTTGGTGGAGGCTAAGGCTTTGAATGTGATGGAGGCCTCATAGTATTGGCTTCATAATGTGCATGAGCTAGTTCTAGATTTTTAGAAATGTTGTACACATGCAACAAAGTGTACAAGTCTCTAAATTCTAGAACAAACCCGTTGCAAAACCTGCGCATGGGGTGTTGAAGTACTTTCCAACAAATGAAGATACCGATGGATAGCCTCCAAGTTTGTGATGCTCTAAGTATCTTCTTGAAGTTTGAGAAACCTCCTATAGGGCATCTTGAGGGTTTCATCTTTCTGCCAAGAGAAGGTAGCGAGCTGAAGAATTTTTTTAGAACTTTTAACTAGAAATTTTAACTGAAAAACTCGAAAGAATTCCCCCAATGGATCAGCAAAAGCTGATGCATTGATGGTGGGAGGAATGTTTGTGGTAGCAACAATGAGTTATCGAGGAGAAGGTTTTACTAAAGCATGTACCAAATTTGAATTATTGGGCATAATCCCATGATGTGCAATGGCAACTTGTGATGTAGCTTGAAAGGCGGTGGCCATGGCCATGGCATAAGCTAGATTATGGATATAAGTGATGCCCAAAATCCTCGGAGAATGTTGCTCGTAGACATCTAATGCCTCATAGTGCACATAACAGGCCAGTTGTTTGAATGCGAACGCCTCGGTGTAATTAACACCATACTTGAGCTCTAATTCACAAACCACAGTTGAAAAAGTTACCTTGAATTCCCTCAAAGAAATGGTACATGGCCTTTTGCTGAACTTCTCAATTCTCCCAGAGGAACTACTGACCTCCATGCTGTATATGGGTGTAGAGGTAACGATTTGAAGTGGAATATATGGTGATGGTGTGAAAGCTAGTGCGGCAGTAGATGTACCCCATTAATTAACCCCTCAAAATGGACTTTGATGTACCATTGATGTAATGCAATTTGAACTTGAATTCATGGTAGGAGTTGTACTGGATGACACTAGCGATGTAGATGTTTGATGTATTGTCATGAAAATTGTGAGTTCAAAGGAATCAGCTCAAATGATTGTATGTTACTTCGTAGCTGATACCTTGGTTCTGGTTGAGCGGTAATGTTCTCATCATTTGAGGACATGGTGTTGTCCCATGCCCAGGCATGCGTGAAATAAATGATCGAAGGCCACACTGCCTAAATTACCTAAATGTCCACCCGCTATCATGCCTAAATTAATGAATTGTGCGATGGTGCAAGAGGGGGCGCGTGTGTGCCTTGGAAAATCGATTTCACATTAAAATAGGCAATCGGAGGCCGCGCCACCTAAATTACTTAAATGTCCGCCTGTTGTCGTGCCTAAATTAACGAGTTGTGCGGTGGTGCAAAAGGGGGCACGTGTGTGCCTTGGAAAATCGATCTCACACTTGTATCATTCTTTGCAATGTCCGGGAAATGTTCGTTGGGGTATGTTAAGGACAATGACGTCCATTATGGTCTTAAGTTTGCGCATCGTGATCCCAAGTCGTGGAAAGTGACCGGCCTTCAATGCCGCTTCTGCATTGCATTTGGTTGGGAGGAGAAGGTTGGGTCGAAACGCAAGGCTGCGACTATTGTTCAAGGATGGAGCCATCCCTTTCGTTACGATAATATTGAGAACCATCTTCACAACTAGCATTTTGGTCAATGGGCTCTATACCAGGCTTTCGAATTCTCTTTTAAGCGCACTTCATTCTTCAATGACGTTCCGATTGCGTTCAAGAACTCCATCAAAGTGCATTTCCTGTCTTCGTCTTTGGGTGCTAAGTGACAAATTGTCTATGATATCGAGAAGGACATTGTGGATACTATTGTGGGTGACATGATGTTCAATCCTAAAGACCAAGATGACAGTGATGCAAACCATGATTCGGATGAGGAGCCTGCATTCGACAGTGCATCTGAGATTAATGGTCTACTTCTTCGACGTCGTCAAGTAACAGCAAAGGCAAAAGAGCGAGCACTATCGTTGTTTAAGCGTGTTGAATTGGAGGATGACGCTGCAATTTATTCTTATTCAGTGACGATTCCCAAGATGAAAACCACTTTGTTTCGCTTGGTTGTGCGTTATGTGTCTTGCGAAACATCATTTCATATGGCTTTTGAACTCATCAACTGCACGTACGATGTTCTGGGCAACCCTGGTTTACGTGCGTGTTCTCATGACGAAATCAACAACTTCGTTCGGGCTATCTGCGTTGTCAATTTGTAATGAATTGTTGACCTCCTACGCCGTTCTTGGGCCTTTTCATTAGCACTCAACTCTGCGACCCATCAGAGCACCTCATTCCTTGATTTACGTTTCCGGGTTTTCATTCCCAACTATCATTCCATTGTTAACCTGCATGGATGCGTGCTTTCGATGTTTGATCACCATACAGGGGATATCATGTCCACGATGGTGAGCAAATTCTTCACAATGCTCTGTCCTGATTGGACAATTCGTCTTCTTGGCTTGACATTTGACGGGGCCTGCAATATGATTAGGCAGGTTGCTGATGTTATCACTCGCCTCGACGCCGCAATGCATAGCGACTGTTCTCTGATTCAAATTTGGTGTGGGGCGCATCAACTAGATCTTGTTATGGAAGACATAATGAACAATGTCATCAAAGAACGATTCTTCTCAGTCATGACTGGATTTATAATGCATTTAACATGGTAGCAGAATCTGATCGCAGAAATGCAAATTACGTGCCCTCGTGTCATCAATCGATGGCTTTCAACGGAGAAGGTCATTAGTTGGTTTAAAATCCATCGGCCACAATTGCTCGTTCATATTGAGTTAAAGCAGCCAAATTTTGCTCCACCTCGCCTTTGGTGGGTTGCACTTCTTTCTATGCATCATTTCACCACTCGAGCAGCTATCACTTTTCGTTCTATCTAAGGATTAAATACTCTTGTGCTTCAGCAGCGAAATGCTCTGGATAACCTCATCGCATCCTTCATTGACGACGTTGGAATGACCGGGCTGCTCACTGCAGAATTGATTACGAATATCGACCCATCGACTCACGTCATCAGTGGTCGTTATGCAGTTGCTTTGTCCAGTGTCCGAGAATTTTTTGTTAGTCTGGCTTCCTGGGCTAACACCTTATTTAACGAAGTCGATGAAAGTGACCAAAACGACCTTCAGCACAACATCGCCCTCGTTTACGTCATCGCTTGCAATCGGATTCATGAAATTTCTACTTATCGATATCGAAATAACAATGCGATGGTCGATCTCGGTTCTATTCCCCCATTGCTACCGCATGAGCTCGTCAAGCTATCCGCAGCCGACTTCATCCGAAAGATTCGGCAACATGCTTTTCGATTGGAACATTGTTACTCATCAACTCAGATCGATTTCATCGCCGATGAGCACAAAGCCCTGATCCATCTTCATAGATGTGAGCCAATGTTGAAGGACGACATCAATTCACTTTCCAGCATTTCAAGTTTCAAGGATGGCTAGTCTTTACTTGGTGCTCGATTCCGAATCTGATGGAATATTATGGTGTCGTTGCAACGCTTTTTCCTGGAACCAGTACTGTAGAGTCTGATTTTTTGATCCTGCTTTGGGAGAAGGATTTGTTCCGCAAGTGTTTATCGAACTTTGGATTAGAAGGAGTCATGTAGGCAAAACAATTTTTGTTCATAGAGCAGTTCCAACATTGATAAATGCTAACCAATCATTTTCTGCCAAATAAAACCTTCATTTGGCCCTCGCTTAAACTAACCATTCCTGATGCACCTAAATCAAGTTAATTTAAATAATTCAGGCGACTGCCTAATATAAGCATGCCTGCCCATGCCCCAAAATTTTGTAGCAATATAAAACACTAGTTACAAAGTTTTAACACAACTTATGCAATTAAATGCAACTGTAATGGAAAGGTATCAGATATGTATGTACTACGTACATACGATTTGAAGAATATGGCGTGTTGACAGGGATGAACAGTGATGAATGGATGTCAGTGAATGGATGTCTGTGGATGGATGGATGGATGTTGGTGGATGGAAGGGGCCAGACGGATGTCGATGGACGAAAGGGGCAGGACGGACGAAACTGAACGAACGAAATTGGATGAAACTGGACCAATGGAACCGGATGGAACTAAAATCGGATAGAACCAGACGAAACTGCGACAGACGTTGAATGGAACTATGACGGATGTTGGATGAAACTATGACGAATGTCGGACGGAGCGGAACGGAACGCAACTATGACAAATGGTGACTACGCCAATGACAGCGATGGACAGTGACTACATCGGTGATGGCACTATAGAGTGATCCGCATCTGCGAGCTCTATAGTAATGACATGTAAAAAAAAAGAGAAATTTTGTTTTTTTTCTATTTCAGGTTTTTTTTAAAATTCTCTTCTTCTTCTTCTTCCAAAGGTGCTACAAGGGCTACTCACTACATGACTGTAAGTTCAAAAACATACAAGAGTGCATAGCCTAGATGCTAACCTCAAAACCCATGTACAAGGAAAACAAGTGTATGTGGGGTAGCATGACTTGGTGCAAATCTTATACTAGAATCAAACCTTGTGTGTGTGTGTGTGTGTGTGTTCCCAAGACCTAAAGCTGGAAGTAAAACAAACTTTGGAGCTACTTGCTCCTTTTTCGCTCTGAAGCTTCGAACTCAAAACTTCATAGTTTGTAGCTTGTTTTTGGTGTCTTTTCTCCCTCCCTTACATTGGTATTAGTTATGGTTGTTGTTGTTCTTGTTATAGATGTAATATAAGGGTAAAAAAAGAAGAAGTAGCAGCAATTCAAAAACACAAGAAACTAGTAATCAAAAGAAACCCAAGAAATTCAAAGCCAAGAAAAAATTGCCGCTTTCAACATTAAGTGACAAAGAAGAGTTTTTCTAGAATTAAATTAAAAAGAAGGAAAGAAAACGCAATGTATGTAAATGGTGGCCATGTAATACTCGTTAAGAACATCTAGAAATCTAGTTTGACTATGGAAAAAACTCTCCCTGACAAAGGAATTGTAAAAAAACTTACAAGAGAAGGGAATGCTTGGCCTTTTATACAATCGTCAACAGAGCTGAAACCCTAAACAAGCCATAACCCTAAAACACCTAATAACATACAATAATCTAAGAATGTATATTAACCTTAAGAACGTACATTAACCCTAAAGACATGATTGGCATGCCTGTAATTGGTCGTCATGTATGAGGCCATGCATACGAACATGAGATGGGGTTCTCTCCCAAGGTTCATGAACACCCTCAGCGCAAGGCCCATAGGTGACCCTCCCTGTATTCTGGGGAATCTCCTGAGGTTAGAGAACACCTTTAGGCACCTTCAGGTGGCTATCCATGTGGAGGTTCTGTGCTCGTGGGTTCTCCTGGGTTTCCAGAACATCCTCAGGCTGAGGCCCTTAGGTGGCCCTCCCTCAGGAGAGAACCCACTCATAAAGGAAACTCCTCTTTTTCAAGAGGTTCCTGCACTCGTGGGTGAGACCAGTTCGAGAACACCTTCAAGCTAAGGCCCTCATGTGACCCTCCCTAAGAAGAATCAACTCATAAAGGAAACTCCCCTACAACACAATCATGGTGTCTGAGTCTAAATCTAACATTTCTTGGGTTTAATTGCAGCACTAATGAGAAGCCCAACTCAAGAAGATGAAGGTACAGTATGGGTTCTGCTGGTTCACCTTGGCTGGATTTGATTGTGGGGGTGGTCCTAAGCAATTATTTTCTCTCATTAACTTACCACCTCAAATTGTGTGTATTACTAATCAAGCGAGCTTCCCAGGTGGATGATACAACAACATTCATCCTCTGTTGGATCTCCCTCAGTTTCATCCATCCATCAACGGCCCTGTCGCAGGAAATTTTGAAAATGAAGGCCGTTGTCGCAGCGCCTTTCTTCCTCGCCTGCTCTGTGTCCTCTCTCTCTCTCTCTCGCGCGCGTGCTTCGATCGACCGACGCTCACTCTACTTCGCTAATTTCCAACACTTTTTGCTGTTGCACCAGAATCGCCCAGTTTCATTCTGTCGCTCCATTTTATAATCCCCTCAATTTTCTTTTGCGCTTTTTTGAAAGAAATTCGTAAAGTACTACTTCTCTCTAAGGTTTCATTTGTTTCACGTGGGCGGGAGGGAAGAGGAGGGTTTTGTTTTGTCGACCTCCCGGTCTTTGGGTTCGTGTACTTCTTCGTGTGCTTCGGGTGATTTGTGTGCTTTTTGTGCTCTGTGTTTCTGGGGTTGTTGGTGAGGTTTCGAGGGTTTGGCGATTTCTATGAAGGTATTTGCGGTTGGAGGTCTCGAATTCCTTCCTGCATGGCGGACGGTGACGAACAAGCTCGAGTGGTGAACGTCGACCCTTCGTTTGCGAATGCAGCTCTGAACTCAGATGCTTTCTACTACTCTGAAGAATACATGACAGCTCAAATCGAGTTCGTCGCTACACAGGATGAGGACTGCAGCGGCACACGGGCTGAGGTTATGGAGACGGACGACGAGGACGAAGAGTCACAGCATGCCCCCTCAGTGAAGAGACTGAGCCTCGAAATTCGCGACAGCAGAAGCTTTCCCAAATTCTCTCCAGGTATGTTGTCTGCAGTGCAACCCTTTTGTGCTCCACAATGCAAATCCCCTGTTCACTTCAGCGGATTCTGGCGTGAGAATCGCTGCTGCGGGGTTTCAGAGTACTTCGTGGCCTCTGACAAGTCCTGTAGAGATAGGGAACACTGATGTGGAGAAACAAGCAGTAGAACTTTCAACAGCTGGATTTTCGATAGAGAATGAGAGCAAGAACCAACCCCGGATCCTTGGCTCCTTCACAGTTTGAATTCTCCAGAAGTACAACCAGCAAGGATTTGCGTTGTTGGTTGAGTTTTTCTTGTGCTTCATGGTGGCAGGAGATGTCATTCTTGCCGTGAACTCTGGTGGCTCGAAGCTGGAGGATGCGCCCACTGGATTCGAGTTTGCAGAAGACGGGTTTTTCAGTGGAGGAGATGTGTTGAGGACCGAGGAGCACATCTCTGGGGCTCAAGAGCCCTGTCTGTATCAGACTGCCAGATATGGAGACCTTTCCTACTCCTTCAAGGACCTTGCTGCCGGTAACTATGTTGTTGATCTGCACTTTGCGGAAATAATCTTCACCAATGGTCCTCCTGGAATGCGGGTTTTTGATGTCCTCTTGCAAGGAAAGAAGGTAGCTGTCTTTCTATCTCTTCCAACCCTTTACGCTTATGGCATTGTTTCCCACAGCTTTCTGCATTGGATGATGTGGGGTTTTTAGAGTCTTGGTTCTTTGCCCAGTCTAAGAAGAAGAAGTTGGACATAGTGAGAAATTTGTAACAATCCTTGGTATCCTGGAATGTGAGCAGGTCATATCAGAGCTCGATGTGTATGAAGAAGTGGGGTCCAACAGTGCCCTGATTTTGAGTGTGAGCGCACTAGTGACAGAAGATGGAACTCTTTGTGTTGCATTTGAGGGTGTGATTGGAAGCCCTACAATAAGTGCAATTTGTGTGCGGTCTGCTCAGAAGACCAGTAAGTGTCGCATCTCTAATCTCGACCAGAACTCCAGAGAGTGGGGGGTTATGTCCTGAGATCAGATGTTGTTGTGATGCTGTCAGGAATTGACACAGTCCAGAATGTCCCTTGTGATAGGTCTAAGCTGAAATTTCTTCACTTGAGTGTGCAGGAACGAAGGAAAGGGACTGGAACAGAAAGAGGGCTTCTTCATTTGAGGGTTCACTTTTCCATCATGCAGCTGAGGCACCTTGTGATGCTCTCAGCTACATCAGTTGCTATCAAGAAGAAACTCCAGAAAAGGATGAGCAAGCTGAAGAAATCACTGAGCCCAAGCCCCGCAGCCACCAGGTTTTGTGATCTCAGCTTTTCTACCTGAGAAGATACTTGTGCACAAAAAGTGGTGCATTTACTGAGATCCCATGACTGAATCTGTTGTTCTGTTTGTGAGGTCCTGAGGACATGCAAGGGGGATCCAGATGATAAATGTGCACTCTGAGCTGATATAGACTCTGTAACAGATGAAGAACAAGGGATGTAAATGTGTAAAGGAGCTTGAAGCAAAAGTCCAGGAGCTGCAGAATGAGTGCCATGAGGCCTGGATTTCCCTTCAAGATGCCAACCGTACAAATGAGATGCTTCGTGATGATCTTGTTGCCAAGTCCTTGTGTTGTGACTCCCTTGGTATTGGCTCTTCACCCTGAACACAAAAGGGCGAATATCAGTTTATGAGGAAGACATGCATGTGTTTGAGTCAGAAAACGGAAAGAATGGAACAGTAGCATTCATAATCGTTCTTATGCTGGGTGTTGGGTGTTGAGCAGCCACAGCTGTGGAGGCACAAGTGAACGAGCTCAACAAAGCTCGGTTTCAACATCAGAGATTGAGCTGTGCACTCGTAAATGCCTTATCTGAGATTAAGGTTAAAGTTACTCTGAAACTCTCACAGTTGTTGTCTTTTCTCAATATGTTGATATGTTTGCACAATTGATTTGTCCTGCTGGCAAGGCCTTAATCATTGTGAAATTGTGCCTTCTGACACCTTCTTGTCTCATGAAGGACTTGAAGAGAACCCAGAGGTGTTTATCTCATGACATGAAAAACTGGATTAGTTCTTTACCAGACGTGAGCGCCATGACCACAGCTGTCCAAGCTCTTGGTAATTCTGCTTCACCCTAAACTTCTGCTGTGACCAAAAGTGCATGCTTCTTTAGTGGACACATGAATCAGCAGAAATAGTATCCAAGACATGGCTGAAATTTCTGCTTCACTGGATATTTGATGGAGTGCAGTTGCATGATTTGTCAGTGAATGAGCACCAGGACTTGCGCAAAAGGTTTTCTGATGAAGTACAGGAGCGCAAGCGCCTCTATAACAAAGTTCTGGAGCTAAAAGGTAAGTCTGTAGTTAGTTCTAACCTTATATGCATTGTTAAAGTGCTTTGATCTCTTCCTGAACAACAGCCTGAAACTGAATGAGATAGATCTTTCACATTTATTTGTGGGTTCCACTTTCCTTTTAACATCTCTTGATAGTTGTGTTGGTGCAGGAAACATTCGGGTGTTCTGTCGCTGTAGGCCTCTGAGTGCATCAGAGATAGCAATGGGCTCAGGGTCTGTAGCAGAATTTGAATCAGCTATGAATGGTGATCTCATAATCCGCACTGGAACTGCTGGCAAAAAGCTCTTCAAGTTTGATCAAGTATTCTCACCTGAGGATGGCCAAGGCAAGAAACAGCTTAGCCCTAAACCTTTAGCTGATGTCAAAATAGGCACGGCTATGGTTGGTTAACCAAGCTGATTCTTCATGTTGATGGTATTGTTCAAAACAGATGACGTGTTTGCCGATACAGCACCTGTGGTGGTGTCAGTGTTGGATGGGTACAACGTATGTATATTTGCATATGGGCAGACAGGAACAGGCAAGACATTCACCATGGAGGGCTGTGAAGGGAACAGGGGTGTAAATTATCGAACCCTAGAAGAGCTATTTCATGTGGCCTCTTTGAGGCAAGGCCTCATCAAGTATGAAATCTCTGTGAGTGTTCTGGAGGTCTACAATGAGCAAATTCGAGATTTGCTTGCCCCTCCCCTCACTGTGGACCAAACTCCCAAGAAGTAAGACCAAAAAAAGCCTTTTGGTCTTTGCTCAGCACCCTTCATCTAGACTGATACTTTTTTCACACCACCTCTGATCTTTCCCAAGATTTCTGATTTTTACTTGACTTATCGACAAGATCTTTTTCCAACAGATGAGCAAGAACTTAAAATGAGGATTTTGTGAAGGTTGGAGGTAAAGCAGATGCCTGAAGGGGGTCACCATGTGCCGGGCTTGGTGGAGGCAAAAGTGCAAAGCATGGAGGAGGTCTGGGAGGTTTTGCAGACAGGAAGCAGTGCTCGAACCATTGGTTCCACCCGCTCCAATGACCTTAGCAGTCGCTCACACTGGTCTAACTTCAGTTTTCTCTTGCTTTCCCTCAACTCTAAATGCTTTGCCAGTTCAGGATTTCCACCTTTTGGCTTTCTGTGAGAGGGCTGGGCGATTATTTTCCTCTTGCATCCTGCTCTTGGCCACACTGGTGTAATATGCATATGACATAGGTCAGAGTTGTGGTTTTGCTGTTTAAGAACCCAGAGAATCAAAATTGACAAAAATATTTGTCTGTTTTGAGCAGTATGCTATGTGTGATGGTGAAGGGGGAGAGTGAAATAAGTGGTGAGTGTACAAAGAGCAAGCTCTGGCTTGTGGATCTGGCAGGCAGTGAAAGAGTAGCCAAAAGTGATGTGCAAGGCGATCGCCTCAAAGAGGCTCAAAGTATCAACAAGTCTCTCTCAGCTCTTGGTGATGTAATCCAGGCACTCACCACCAAAAGCAGCCACATTCCTTTCAGGCACACTCCTCAACCCAAAAACCCTACACACATAAATAAGGACAATTAATGAAGCCATCTGACTGTGCATCAGTTACATTACATTGAGTTACATCAGGAACCTTACCCATGTTTCTATTCTGCATATGTCCCCCCTAAAGATAACTTCCTGATGTATTGTGGACAGATAGGCTATCTCATTCCTGCACTCATCAATCATGTGTGTGATCTTTGTGCTTATGTTCTGCAGGAACTCAAAACTGACACATTTGTTGCAGGATTCTCTAGGTACGATTTTTCTTGGTGTTTTGTTGTATAACTCAGAATTATATAATTGCATTTCAGAATTCTGGCATGGAAATTTGTTGGCAATTCCTAAAACACATTTGGTTGACATTCAGGAGGAGATTCCAAGACCCTGATGTTTGTACAGATCAGCCCCTATGAGGGTGATGTTGGGGAGACACTCTGCTCTTTGAATTTTGCAAGCAGGGTCAGAGGGATTGAACTTGGCCCAGCACGAAAACAACTTGATACTGGCGAGCTTTTTAAATACAAGCAGCTGGTGTGTGTCTTCAACCTACTGTTCAAGAGTCATTCCTTAGTTCTTGCATACACAGAGTCCACCCTTTACTCAATTCCTGCTTGGCATGCAGGCAGAGAGAGCAAAGCAAGATGGTCGGTCAAAAGAGGAAGCTGTAAAGAAGCTTGAGGAGGGTTTACGACAGGCTGAGATGAAGCTAAAAGCAAAGGAGCAGATGTATCAAACTCTCTCAGAAAAGGTCTGATGTCATCCAATCAAAATCAAGGTTGACAGCATTGGTTTCATCTTTTAGAACTATTTGAGCAATTTCTGTGTTTGAGGGTTGGGTTCAGTACAATAAGCTCAGTTTGTTGATGGGGACTATATCAGGTGAAGGATCATGCAGCAGTGGAAATGCAGTGGGCATCAGATAAGAGAGCTCGTCAAGTTCTGGAAGTGTCGTTCCGAGAGCAGAAAATGGCAGCTGAAAAAATTGCTGCTGAGTCCAAAGCACTGGCAGAAAAGGCAGCAACTGCACATGCCAATGAAGTTGCAAGACTGCTTCAGCAAGTTACTGAGAAGGAAGCTAAGGTGAACTTAAGACGTTTCCAGATCCTAAATGAAAGAGATAAATCAACTGACATCAGCAGCCTTGTTTGTGTTGGATTACACAGTTCTATGCTTTAAAATTAGAAAAATGAAGTTTCAGACTGTTTACTGAACTTGGCAAACCCTGTAGCACAGATTTGGTCCAGATCTTGCTTTGACAGCTCTGAGTATGGCATTAAGATTCAGCAGATTTTCTGAGTTTTAGGTTGTGGCACAGTTGAAGGAGTATACCCAGCTAGAAGCACAGCTGGTCTCTGAAAGGACTGCTCGACAGGGGCTTGAAGCCTCACTCTGGGAGCAGAAAATGATGACTGAGAAAATTGCAGCTGAGTCCAGAGCAGCAGCTGAGAAGGCAGCAGCTGAATCTGATAAAGCAGTCAAGGAAGCTCTTGAAAGAGCTGCCATGGCACATGCCAATGAGGTGAACAGGCTCCTTCAGCAGTGTAAGGTAAAAAAAGTTGATCTGAAATGGGATTACAAAACTTCAGATGGGGACTAAATGTGTAAATGAAGATGGCACCTTGAATTCTTGAAGTGACACTGAGTTTTTTTTTTGTTACCCTTTACTAGCTTCTTTTGTTCATGACTTTCTTGAATGTCTGACCTATTTTTCTGGACATTGCACAGGCTTCAACTGAAAGCACAACTGACATTATGTTGCACCAACCTGCAATGGCGGAAACAGGAGCAAGTCGACCACCATTGGCAGAGAAGGCAAACGAATATGTTCAGAAAGTCCCAGATCCCAGTGATCTCATGCATAATACCTATGCAGGTGACAATTTTGCAAATGAGAATGAAAATCCCCAACAATCTGTGGACTTCAATGAGCCATTTAAAGTGAGAGGAATACTGAAATCCATGCCATCAAGATTGGTCTCTCCCTCTGCTTCAAGTCTTGTTCCCGGGAAAGCCCGCCGCACCACTTTTGGGGTCTCAGTGAAACCTACAGTAGTCCTGAGCTCACTTGTACGAAGGTCTCAAGAATCAGCAAGCAATCATTCATCAGTGACAAACTCACTGAATGATGAAGACTTGAAGAAATTTTTAGATGGCACTCAAAATATGACACGACCAGATTCTTCAAATAACCATTCATTGGAAACACCACCAACAAAATGGAAGCATTCATCTCTGAACCGACAGTCACAGAAAAGTGTCCATTTCAGAAGTCCACTTCTGTTACCACCACGAGAGGGAGCACGGCTTGAAGATCTTGAGACAAAAACTGACCTGCTCACTGAAGCCAAGGCAAAAATGATCAGAAGAATAAGCACTGCAAAGCCCCTTGGCAAACCTGCAGGTGCACAGAGAGTGATGACTCCAGGTATGAAGTCCAGTGCTTCCCTCCTGCGTGAGAAAAGATGGAACAAGTAAGAAGCTCAAACATCCAAAGCTCATGGATCAGACAGATAAATGCTCAAGGTTGGGTTTTATTGCAACTAGTCTTCTTGACAACCATGGCCTCATTTTCACGTACAATTATGTCTAATTCAAAGATCTAGCTCCAAACAGCAATTTTACTTGGACCAATTCTCAACATAGATAACTTCCAGGACACACTGCTAAGATTTTCAAAAGATCCAAATTGCTAAGATGTCCAAAAGATCCAAATTGAGTGAAGTGCACAAAGGGACATCATTCCAGGTGCACAGTCAAGGCACATGCTCAGTGATCTTGCACTTGAATTCACATATGTACAACATTATTGTTTGTGGGTGTAACTAGTGCCTGCAGAAAACTTGGTTGCTGATTTTGGGGAAGGAAGATTTGAATTGCTGCAATGATGAGTTTATATTTAGTACATTTTTTTTTCCTTTCACTTTTCTATATTGATTGAAAATCCAATGAAACTTCAGTGTTAAGTTTGAAGCTGAAGCTTTCCACACTCAGCTAGATCATTTCTATCAACAAATAAGTGTTTCTATGAGTGGGAATGTAACTATTTTCATACACTAAATGCATGTTCTCCCCAAAGGAAATTATTGAAAGACATGGATGTAGTAAATCTTGATGCAAAACCATTGTTCTTTAATCCTAACAACAACAATAGCTGCATCAGAAAAATGCTGAAGTGTAATAACCCAAAACAGTTGCTGAATCCAATACATTGCTAGAAAAGGTATATCTGTCCTCTTCAACTCCTGTTGACTGTCAAATACATGACTCTTATTGGTAGTGTACCTGAGATACACAGCTTGACATCCATATGATAGGTTGTGCTTCTACACTGGCAAGTTCATGTTGCAGGTTACTAAAAGATAGGAGGCAGCAATGCCTGACAAATGCTCTTGAAAATTCTTGAGATGGTCTGATCACCTTTTAAGATCCATCAATTTCTCAGTAGGCAGAAGACTACTCTCAAAAGACCTTGTATTGTTCCTGTAGCCTCAGGTCCATATACCATAGGTGGGAAATACGAGAAGAAGGCAGGATGAAACCAAGTGCATTTGCAGAAATTTCTCTCTGCTGCATTGGAAATGAATTTATGAATTCCAGAAGAGGACCTCTTTGTCAAAAAGTTCTGGAAAACTTAATCCTCAAGCCGCTTTTTTGTTTTCAACTTTGCCAATCCTGTATGTACAACATGATTAATTTCGCAAACCAACCTCCCTCCCAAAAAACTGCTCTACAACTGCCTAACTGAAGTCAAAAACGTGGAACAAAGGTGAAAATGACTACAAAGATGCCAAGCTCACATGTCATCTGTTCCATGCATAAATCTAAATGGACCAAAAGGTATAATTTGTAAAAGCTAGTCAAACTGTAGGAAAGGAAACAAAGCAATGAACGAGTAGAGTACCTGAAGCAATAGATACCAAGAGCAGAGGTGATCTCCTGAACCACACCAATTGCAAAGTGTGCATATAATGAAACTGCAAACCCCACGAACCTGGAACATATTAGGATCTAAATAGGGGACAGCGTTTAAGTGTGAGGGTGCTCAAGACATACTACACAACACGAATATTTGATAGTAATCCTGTCTTGGACAAATGAACACAGAGAGTTACAAAACAGAGCATTCCATGGTTCATAGTCATGCCAAAACACATGCAAAACCACATGTAGTTGCACCTAATGAGAACTGAGGAAAATTGCACTCTTGTCCACGAACACAAAAAACAGGCAATATGAGCAAAGAAACCCATCATACAAGGGCAATGGTTTAAGGAATCCTACAAGCGAAAGCACAATAACCAAGTAGAACCCATGTCTCATTCACAAGTGGTTTTCTGCAGCCAACCAGACATGTTAGTTGAAAACCTTGCATTTTCAAGAATTAAGATTTTACAGTTTGGACTCACAACTGCATTTGGAACTATTGCAAACACAAGCACGTTATGCATAGCGAATACAAAAGGGAGTTACTCACTCACCCATTAAAGACTCCTGCACTCAACGCATTACCTATGGCAAAAGGAAGATATAGCAATGCCTGATGGAAAAGAAGTACAAGCTTTAGAAACTGAATCTCAATACAACCTCCAGTGTTAGAAAGAATGCTTCATATATCATTCATTGAGACGAAAATCAACAAAACTACAACTCAGCTGTACTTGAATTAGTGCTTGCTGGCAGCTCAAAGCAATATGAAAATATTCTGTACGAGAGAATTATGTCCTGTAAACAATAGAAGTCAGCAGGCAGGGGCAAAGAAAAACTGACCGTGCACATCCCAGTCTTCAAGCCCTTGGGTTCCTCACACAAATGCGCCAATATCAATCTCCCCTGAAGATCGCAATGTGCATCTTAATTGTGATCAGAATGTAGATATTCTTAATAGAACACGTCTCATACTGTATGAAGTGGAGGCAATACACCGTGTCGTGGGCTACCATTTTGTACAATAGACTATTCTATCCTTGCCTCTGTTTGTCTGTTCCTTCTTATATCAAGAGCAAGAGGGGACCAATATATACAAATGGAGCAATCTCAAACTCCTGGTGTTCAACAATCTTACATTGCACCCACCACAAGAGCCCTAAACGATACCTGACTTTTATGATACCATGACCTTAGTCTGCCAATGCAAAGTCATGAGGGAACAGGTACTTCTCAATTTCACCTAACATGGGCAAGATCAACAAACTTGGGATGTTCTATAAACATCTAGAAGTTTGAGCAGAGAAGTAGAGGGGTACCACAAGAAACCCAAATGCAAAGCCAGTGCCCAAGATAACCAGATGTGGCTGGTTCCGGAAGATATCTGAAGGCGATAACCACCCCCTTCAAACACAAGTTCTTTGCAAATTAGCACCTCTCAACTCCACGGTGACAACACACCCTTTTCTGGGGTGAAAGCTCTTCCATACTAGCTAGGTGAGATCTGATCATCTGTGACAGTTCTGTTGCTCAGATGAAAAAATTGGGCCCAATTGCTACCAGAAAAGTCTATATTCAAGTTGTCAGGCATATGCTGCACTCTGATCATGATGGATAAAATTGCCAGATGGGAAGAAAATAAACACCAAATACAGGAGGACAATGTACCATAAAGTGACAGCTGCTAGAAGTGCAATGAATGGCAAGAGCTGCAACCCACACCCAGTTAGGCCCCTCTTGGAGCTTCAGCCAGTCTGGAGTTTGAAACCCAGCAAAGACCATCTATGCAAACTTGACAGGCTTCAAAATCTTCTAGCATCTGGACTCAATCTTTGAATGGAGTATCAGTTCATGGTTGGTTCACAACATACTACTTCACACTGGTGAACTGCATAATATAATTCTCCTCAGTTAGAGAATACTTGGAGTGTACTGTGACTAGATGAAGGTTAGGATAGGAGGAAACAGCAACCCTCACCACCTCCTGTCCTTCGTAAGTTCAACCCTCACTCACAAGGAAGTCACTAACCAAATCCACAAAAGCTAACAGAGACTGCAGAGAGAGAACACACATCTCTAGTACTTCAGATAACTTCAAAGGGGCACAAATTTCACTGTAAATTGCACAGAAGTGAGAGGGACAAAAAAAGAAATGTTACTTCACTTACCATGGCAAGCGCTGCAAGCATACTCGATTTCCTTCTCTTTACCACTTTGTAAACATTTAGTACACTACATCAGACCACACCACATGACTTGACATAAAGAGAGAGCAATACCACTAATACAGCAGCTTCATAAAGTAATGCACAGGAACCTTAAAACAAAAGCAAAGAGAACAAAATACAGTCAAATTTCCCTTCACTGCGAATCCAACAGCCAATGTTGGAATGACAGGATATTAATTGAATACAACTGCAGGTCACAAGCTAAAGCAGAATCCATGTAGACACATAAAAGTCAGTGAAGAGAGCTTACTTATAGCCAAATGTCGGTAAGACTGCAAGTGGCAGCAAGAAGTACATGACGAACGAATTCACCGCAATATCTACACACATCACGGTCAAAGGAACTCATAAGCCTCCCTCATATCCCAGGTCATTAAAAACTGGAGCTGCAGTACTTGAATCCTTCAACCTGATTCAAACCACATGGCTGCTACCAGTGTAATACCTGGAATAAAAGGCAACCTCCCAAGAAAGCCAGGAAGTGCTTCCCTGCAATTAAGTGTCCAAAATGTCGGGCCTGTATGTATAGCACAGCCACAGTCAAAATAGCATAACTTAATTGAGTTTCAATCCTTTCTTTCCAGTTGGTGGCAAGCATCAAGATCCACTATTATCAATCAAGCTACCCACGCATGGTGGTCAGTCACTTGTGAAGGTGATGAACAGGATTCTCAAATTTTATCCACACCAATTGTTCTGATCCAAGAATCTATGTGAAATAATTGTGCAAAACTCAATTACCAACAATTGCTGTGAAAAAATGAGCCAGGTAGATGACCATAAGGCCTTCAGTTGGGCCGTTTAATTCTGGAAGAATAAGAGTGTCTGTAAAGAAGCTGAAAAGCAACATGACAGAACATGTCAGTTGCCAACATGTGAGGTAATAAAATATCCAATGACAGCCGATATACAATTACAGAATCCAAACATCAAACATCTTACTGCAAAGACCACAAGATTACATGAACCTGACACTAGAAAAAACTTGTGAGTGAAAGGACAAGGATCTTACCTCTCCCAAGTAGCTCCATAGAAGAGGATAGCTGCAGTTACCCAAAACCAGAAAGACAGCTTCCCAGTCATTGCTGCCGATGCATAAGCCATTGTCTCAAACTGTAAAGAATCAGCCAACATTTCATCACATCCATGGACGTTGACTGTGCAAATTTCCAGTTTATATATGTAATATCTCAAATAGACCTTGCCCAGCACTGTGCAATTTCCAGCTAATACATGTAATATCTCAAATAGACCTGGCCCAGCACAATTTAGGTGTCTTGCCTAATTGCCCAACCATCCAAATCCAAAATCCAAAGGACTGTCTAATATCAAATAGGTCACATGAATACCATTTGTCCATCCTCTGAAGTCCCTGACACTGAAACTATTGCAACCTTCAGCTAGTAGGCCCACAAAAGTAAGAGGATAGGTGACCAACTTACTGCACAAGTAAGGGCATCACAACCTGTCAAATACCAAACAAAAACCAAGAATTCCCTGTAATAAATCAGTTTGAGTGTTGCAGGGCAAAAGAGCATCCAATAGAGCCAACAAGCCTCATATTTTCATGAGCAAGAGAAGCTCAACAAACATGACTGTAAATTTCAAATGGCAACTTGACTGCAGCCTTATGCACAGTTGACAGTAAAAGGAGAAATGACTTAGAAATACCATGGTCAAAAAGCTCTCCAAGGGGACTGGAGGAGTTCGTGCGCCTTGCTTGCTTACCATCAACGGCATCAAATGTCTGAAGAAACCAACAAAGCTTGTCTAAGCTCATACAAACTAACAATGCATACCACAACCAAGACAATCATCTGACCAGCTGAGATAATGCAATGTTTCAAACAGGATTAGCTGTACTGAGCATCTCGCATTAGATCAAAAAACATTTCAGAGATGGACATCACAGAATTAAACCTGGTAAAGAAATAGGAGGATGCCATGGCACATGTAGACCCAAGCAGGTGCTGGAGAATCCAGGCGTGGTGAATAGATCTAGCAACATCCATCCACCATAACCATTTCATTACTGGCAGAATTTACAATCAGGAAAACCAAAAGAATTTCCCAAAACAGAAAATTCCTGGTCTGACATGGCTATAAGAAAAAGGTCCTCAAAACCTCACATGATAATGGTCACTTACATAGCTCAGCAAAGCTGACGCAAGAACAAACATGAATCCCATCAACGTTATCTGTCCCAAACCCACAGTAATGCTCAAAGGTATCAATTCTCATCCCTGCAGCTTTGGCTATACTACTGACTATGACTTTGAATTTGAATCTCTTATTGAGAAATTAATAAAAACGATGATCAGTGAGTGAACTCATAAGCTTACCATATTGGGCCTGGAGTTTACAGCAGCAGTCACCACCACAGCACAAACGTATCCCCATGGCGATCAACCAAAACCGAGGGTCAGCAACAAAAGGAAGTTCACGTTAACAAAGTACATATATCGAAGCTGCATCAATTCTCCAAATAAGTGAACTAGTCCCGGAACCTTTTTTACCAGAAAGCGAAGCTGCATTAAGTCCAAAATCGGACAAAACACAGCAACACATCAAAACTCCACAAAGTGAAGAGCTGGAATGGGAAGCGGAAACTGACAGAGTGAATAGAAAATTGGGTTTGGGGGGGAGGCAGGGGGAGCGGGGAGCAAGCAAGAAACAAAGAATACATACGGCATCCAAAGAGGGAAGAAGTTGACACAATAGCGCCAGAAGGGTTGGAACACGTATTTGGCCATGTAGGATTTGTCGACGCCACTGTACTTGTAGCGTTGCAAAGCCTCCACGCCATGCTTCCCTACGTACCCCATCTCCAGCTCAGATTCACTCACAGCTCTCAACCTCTCTTCTCTCTGCCTTCCTCTTCCCTCTCCCCTCTCCCTCTCTGTGCCCTCTCTCTGTCTCCGTGCTCTTCTCAGGATGACAATTAGGGTTTTTGGGTTGACTGTGTCAGCTGTCGAGCAGGATCCAAAGTTCACAACAAAACCTAGGGGTACACAGATTCGAGAAACTCGGAGAAATTTTGTTTGCTTAGGCTAATTGTTTGCAGCTTTGCTTTGCCAAAAACAACACTCTTTTTTCTTTGGGTATTTTTTGCAGGAATGTTTGAAGTTTTTTTCTTTTTTGGGGGGGTTTGGATCTGTCGTTTATTTTAGGATCTGTGGCTATTTGGAGTCTCAGAATTTTTTGTTTTTATGAAAGTGAATTCAATTTTGTTCCGCTTGCTAGCTTTAAGAACTGTAATTTTTTTCTCTCTCTGGTGTTCGTTGGCCTTGAGTACCAAAGGCAAGGATATCGTGTTTAGATTCATTATAGAGTATAGTATCTTAAGGGATGTTGGCCCCTAGGTAGTAGGTCTATTTTTGTATGAGGATTTTTGAATGGTGATGTTTTGGCTTGCGTTGAAACTTGAGATTAGTTATAGAGTTACGATATCTTGAAGGATCTTGGTTTCTTTTAGAGGATTTTTGTTTGCAGATTATATTGTTGGTGAATTTCCATAACTCTTCTTTTGCATTAAGACACTTTTCAATGTAAATGGCAAGGCCATGGCGTGACACACCCCTTCTTTTGTAGTGTTTTGGGTCTTCTGAGTTTTGTGTCTGTTGAGTTGTCGCCACCTAAGTTAAGTTACTTTTGTAAGAGGACGTGTTTGGTTTCTGTTGCAAGATGTGTCCTTATCCTACTTGTATTAACTTAGGGCCATAGGGACCACCCCCGACGTTAAAAATCAGCAGCAGGTCTTAAATACATTTCTTTTTTCACTGTCTGCCCTTAGCCCGTTTCATATTTTTCCAAGAAAATATGGGTGATGCCCAGACACATTTTTGGCCTGTGATTAATGGACACTAGAAAGCTTAGGCTCATGATTATGCACATTTTGGGCGCGTAATGAACGCTAGCAAGCTTGGGCACATGATTATGCACATTTTGGACATGTAATGAATGCTAGAAAGCTTGGGCCCGTGATTATGCACATTTTGGATATGTAATGAACGCTGGAAAGCTTGGGACCATGATTATGCACATTTTGGGTTCTTCCAAGCCCACAATTATGCACATTTTGGGTGTGTAATGTACAATTGAGCTTTAAACACCCAAAATGTGCATAATCATGGGCCCAAATGTGTTTGGGCAGCAACAAAATGTGTCTGGGCTTCTCCTGACACATTTTAATCGGGCATCTGAGCAGGCATGAGAAAAGAAATGCAGCAGTACTTGTGTACTGCCTGCATTGAAGACCTGCTGCTGATTTGTCGTGGGGGTGGGTACCACGCTACCAACAACAGCAGTACTTGTGTACTGCCTGCATTTAAGAGCTGCTGCTGATTTATCGTCGGGGTGGGTACCACACTACCAATAGCGGCAGTGAGTGAGTGACACGGAGAACTTTGCCTGTGAAATCACAAACCTCTTCATTGGTTCACTGATTTTTGCACTGTTCTTAATGACCACATGACCGACAATCACTTGGAGGAAGAAAACTGAGAAATTGGTGGGGTCACATAAGAAAAATATTATCCACATCAAATATTAAGAGATTTTTAAAAATGGTTTTCATCACAAAAGTTTATGAAACACACACACAAACGCCATCACACAAAAGCTTGCGGCAAAGGTGCAGTGAGGATAAAAAGAAAGCCTGACTTCCTGGATTCCCAGGGAGTGTTGCTGGGAAATCTTACTAACATGTGCTTCTCCTCAACCTAAGCAAACATCCATCTCACTGCATTTACTCTCATGTGGTAGTCACCTAGACAACCCATTATTATCTCCACCAATCCTCTTTCCTATTGATGGGTCACTGTGAGTCGTGTGGTCTTATCCTTATAGGCGAATTGGAATGCCTTGATGCATTTAGGAATGAGGGTGGAGCTTGAGGTCCAGGGTCTAATGCAGTTCTATCAGGGCCTTCCGTTCCCTAACAACGCAAAAATTTCACTAGTAATAGCATGAGGAATCTGATGACTAATCTTCATCTGAGCAAGATCTTACAGTCTAATTGCCCTCAGATCTTATGCTCATAATCAACTATTGCCAGAATGTCAACAACCTGATTGGCTATCAGATCATGAGTTATAAGCACTAACTTGGGACCTTCATTTTTATTGACTACCTACTACTCGTAGCTCTAGGTATCATTGTTACCAAACCTACGTTTCTCTTTGATGAACAGGAGAAGGTCATATACACCCTATCCCTAGCAACATGACATTATACTCCCCCATCTAACTTCAGAGGCTTGTCATTTTGTGCCTTGAATGGTTCATGTTTTGCACCATGAATCGCAAAATTCATGTTTTGATGTTTTAGGTAGAACATAAAGTTTAACATGTTTTGCAAACTCCTAATGAGATTCAAACTCACCAGCACAAGGAAGTAGGATCTAATTATTATCACAAGCCTATTGCTTGTTGGTTGAAAGAATTACACCTTTTTTAATATTTAATTTTGATTTTTTAAATTTCTAGTCAAACCCTCTAGTGAAATTGCACAAGGCATTGCATGCTTTTTTTTTAATACTCGTCAAAGTTCAATGGGGATGTTTAACTTTCTAGCCTGTAGCACTAGGCAATTATGCTTGAGGTAAGGACCCTTCAGTGACAATGGTATTCAAACTATCATCTTCAATTCATGACATGTTAGAAACACATTAGTGAAAGTTGTTTAATAATGTTGGGAGGGGTATTTGATTTTGTTAATAATTGTCAAAAAAATTTAAATAAATAAGAATCAGAGAAACATTGGTTCCATTTTTTTTGAACAAGAATTTGAATCAAAGAACCACCAATTTTGGTTGTTTGAAAAAGGTCAATAAATTGACATTTTTGTGAAAGAATTAGTAAAAAATTTAGTTATGAAGGTGATTAATTGATTTTTTCAAGGTTTTAAAAACTATTGTTATGTATCAAAATAGTTTTTTTTTTCTTTTTCAAAATCAAGATTGTGGACCTCAAGAATTGCCTCGATGATCGCCCAAAATTAGTTTTAAATACCAACACATCTTGAAATGTAACCATCTTTTGTTGTCTACTTAAAAAATTATGAAGTCAAAAAATGGAATCTTCAAAATCATCTTCATTTTAAAAAACATTAAAATTTTAAATCAACTGCCATGCAAATGTGAATGATGTAAAAAAAAAAATTCTTGAAACTATTTGGTTTATATATCATACTAACAATTAAAATTATTGCTAAAAACATGATTTTTTGAAATTTTATGTTGGTTTGTGGAGAAAAAACACATATTTTCAATCATGCAATGTGATTGATGAAATGAAGGTGACAATGCCTTCAACCACAAAAAGGAATGATATAAAATACCACCATACACATGGTGGAGGGAATGATTAATTAAAATTACAAATGTTGATCAAATGCGAAAACTTGATAGATAAGCCGAACTAGGATAACCATGATGACACGGGAAGTGATGATGATGATGAATTTGAACCACCAATTTCATTTGAGTAAGTTATTACAAAGATGAATCTATGAATGGCTTGCCAAGTTTTGCAAAGGTTTATTAGAACCTTCATAACATTTTTTTAAAAACAAGTTTTGCATTTTTTTTAACATTTAAAGAAAGCCAATTAAATTATTCATAAAATACTCATATTATGGTTTAAAACATTTAGTTTGGACCAAACACAAGATGAAATGCATAACAATGGTGATGAGGTAACATGAAAATAACAAGGAACAAAATTGGATTTTGCAATGAAATTTATGTTGATCCCAATTCTTTGTTTTTGTGTCAAGGAACTAATGTTCATAAAAGTGTGGATTGTTTGCAAACTTATCAAGTGTTAACGATTTCATGACGAATGTTTGTGGGAGAGATTCCATGATTATTTTTGTGGCGAAAAAAATTGTTTGCACAAGAATATTCAAAAGCTCAAAAGTTTTTGAAAGCTCCATTGTGTTCAACAACAAAATAATTTTTAAAACTACAAAGATTTTCAATTGGAAGGTTTTTAGCAAAGGTTTCAACTATCTAAGTTTGAAAAGTTTCTAGCAAAGATTTTTCAATGAAGTTTGAATGAGGTGTGGAGCATCTTGGGCCTCGTCAAAATAAAGTTTGATTGGGATTTGTGAGCAAATTGGAACCTAGGGCAAACTTTCATTAATTTTCTAATAAACTAATTCAAAGTTAAAACACATTTTGTGCTAATTTTGTGAACTACTTGGTAATTAAAACAAACTTTGTTTGAGCTTTTCGAGCTACTTGGAAGCCAAAAAATCTAATCCATGTGTTTGTGAATCTTGAAGGTCTATAAACTTCAATTAACTTTTATGATTGCTTGAAAATTTGAGCAAACTTTTTTTAACATTTTAAAACTATTTGAAAGGCAAAACAAACTTTTATGGAGCTTTGTGAACTATTTGGAACCTAGTTTGTAGACTTTGATTGACTTTCTTGAACTATTTGGAAGGGAAAACAAACCTAGTTCATGCTTTTGTGATAAACTTTGAAAATTTGCAAACTTGACTTGGCTTTTTTGATTGCTTTGGTAGACTTGGATTGGGATTTGGTGATGAAATTTTCAACTTAACAAATTGAGATTGACCTTTGTGATAACTTTGACCTAAAACTTGTATTTCAGCTTTGTGATGAAATTGAATTTTGAACACCATGGTTACAAGTTATAATTTAGTTTTTTTTTTGGGTACTTAAAAGATAAGAAACCTATGACCCAATTGATACTTAGCATGTGTGGAAGGTGGTATATATGGTGAAAACAAAGAACTATTAATGTTACCAATATGTTTTTAAAAATTTGAAAACTGTTGGGGCATCTCATGAGGAGGGAGTAAAAAAATTGCATTGTAAAATGAACAAGTGTTGGCACAATTAAAGGCAATGGATGGATATGACATTCATAATGTTTTCAAAAGGTGGCAAAGTGTGATTAATGGTAGATCTACCCCACCCATCTAATATTGAAGCCCTTTACTTGTTTTACCTTCTATGAACCAGTAAATGAACTAACATCTATTCAATGTTTTAGCTTAAGCCCTAGTTCTACATTTATTCCAAATGGCAAGGCACAAAGGAAGGTGAAAATGTGGCAATTGGATGAAAACATTTTAAAGTGTACTAAGTTTAAGTGCTTGTTTTTTCATCACCAAACTTCTTTGGAGAATATGGTGGAGATGGGTATTACTAGCTCACCAAAAAAACCAAATGAGGTTGTGAGTCAATTTTGCATAACTTGGTCCAAAACTAATAAGTCAACAATCATTTCTTGCCAATTACCTTCCACATTGAAATCCCTTTCAAGAATTTTAGGAATATGTCCAGAATATATTGTAAGTTCCATTTTAATTTATTCTTTTGTTATGAAATGCCCATGCCCAAATTTCTTGGCAATTTATATCTGAATTAAATGATTAGAACCATCTTCAAATCTTGAATGTAGTTAAATAGTAGCCACATCCATAAATCCAAGGGTGCCAATTTATTTAGTTGAAGAACTAGATCATGACCAACTAATGGACTATATATAAAACCTACTATTCTCAGAGGTTTACATGAGAACTAATCATGGACCCATCAATCTAAAAGCCTTGTTCACTAATCTTGATTAATTATAGTTGGATATAAAATTACTCATTGTTGTTAGGTTGCATTGTAATTTCATCACAAGTAATTAAGTACAAATGAGATGGTTTTTGTAGTTATTATATTGCACTACCAAAATACTTGAAAAAGATTATTGCATTGATCTTAGCTCAAACAATCAATTACATACAATTTATGACTTGTGTAAAGAGATGTTAGACAATAGATAGAAAGACAATATTTTATATTTGCATTGTTCACATCACAAATAATAGTTCCATAACAAAATGTAATTTTTTTTTTGCTAATAGAATGCATGCCTTAATAATATGGTTTATTGTTAGTAATTAATGCACATAACAATATTCACTCAATTATAAGAGTTCATAGGAATTATAATCATATTATTTATTAAAAATCATGGTTATTTGAAAATATATTGCAATTCCTCAATTTGGCATGTGCTTTAAGGACTACCAATCTTGAATTGAGTCTTTATATCAAAATGCATATTCTTAAAACCTTGTTTAACCCTTGTATAATGTAATCCAGTCCTAAACTGATAGTCCTTATCTAAGTCACTTCATGTCATTTTAAATTTCTTGTTCTTGAATTTGGAATGTTTTAAAGGCTATTAATTTTGAATTAAGTCTTTTTATCAAACTTCATAGTCTTTAATTAATGCGTCCCCAAACTCCTCAATTGACCCAAGTGTAGGTTTCAAAGTAAGACAACAGAAAAAAAAATTGGGGCATACTCCCTAACTTGGAACATTTTGGGGTAGGAAGGCGTGTTGGAGCTCAGGGATGGGACTAGGATGAATTCATAACTTGCAAGAGTTCAAAATGAGATTGCACAACCAAGAAAATAGGGCAGTTAATGTAAGTTGAATGGAAGCGGTGCAATGGACTTAATAGGAACAACCTCAAACACAAGCTTTACATGACCCGCAACTTTTGGGAGGAGGCACCACTCCCCTCCCTATAGTATACTCTATGCCTCTCCGTGAGGACTATATCCAAATGTCATTTTTCCTTGAGACTCCCAAGTGAGAGTCCCAAAATTAGGACTCTTGTTGTCCCAAAACTTTGAATACTTATATCTTTTTCAAATCAAGTTTGTTTTGAAAATGCAAGAATAATATCTTATAACCTAAAAAAGATCTTTCCAATAGTGTATAGCACGCCCCAATCAGAGTTCATTTGTCCCCTACTTTCAAAGGGTTTATGGTTGGGAATCAAATTCCCAATTTGATTCCTACCCCTTCTTTTAATCATAACTCATGCAAATCAAGTCTAAATGAATAATGCAAGGGCACTTTAAGCATCTACCTTTAAGACCTTTTCCAATGGTGTTTTGGAGGCTTAATCTAGTGCTTGTTTACTTTTCCAACCAAGGCTTTGAACATTCATGACTCCCGCACGAGTGCAACTCCCAAAATAGGAGTGCATTGGGAGTCATTAAGTTCTATCCCTTGCATTTTCCCCCATTTGTGAGAGTGTGTTTCACCCCTAAACACATTTTTTTGGCTTCATGGGCCCTTGCATTCCACACTTAGTCGTGAACCTAATGTTAGGGTTGTGACATTAATCCTAATTTATCCTTTATAAAATGTAGCCATGATGTCCTAAATTAGTAATCATTGTCCTTTTAAAGTCCTTATTCATGAGTTTAAAATGCTTAAAACTTGTTATTTTTTTTAAATTGAATTCTTAATATGTTAAAATTTTTAGTCCTTAATTTTTTTTACCCCTTGTTTAATGTAATTAAGTCCTTATTTTTTAATACTTCATGTCCTTTTAAACTTTTTATTCATGAGTTTGGCATGTTTTAATGGTAATTAATAGTACTTAATAGAATCTTATGTCAAAATTCACTTTAATCCTTGTTTACATTTTGATTATGCAATCAAGTCCATATGATTTTTTATCAAAGTTTTTGATAATCATCACACAAATTTGGCTTTGGTTTATAGTGAGTAAGCACATGACCTTTGGGTGAAAACATGGTCAAAGGAACCAAGGGCACTAATGTAAAAGTTCTTTTACAAAGACCCCACCCCCCATGACACGTGTCATTTTTGTGTTGATTTATAATTAAAAAATTTGTATTACAAGTATTTTCTTTAACACTACATTTTAAATATAAATACATTTTGATTACAAATTGATTTCATGTCATGTATATTATGCATTCATGCCTTCTATCACATAAACATGAACAAATTTTGTTGAAGGCACATTTAACAAATATTTAATTAATTTAAGACTTTTATGCATCTTAGTGGATGGGGTGGACTCCACCTAGTGGCCACTAGATTTAACAATTTTGTGATCATTTTATGTATTAATGTCATTTAAAAATATGTCATCGCAAATGTGACAAGGGACACCATGTCAATCCAATAATGGCAATATGATATTTTTTATGGATCCAAATATGTTATTCAATGTACTACACCAAATACATTTGGAAATATTATATTACACTACTAGAAATCTTATCATTTGCAACCAATCACTATGCAACTAGCATGCAACTGGTTGTCGTTTGTAACTATCTTGGTCATGTTTGCAACTACAAATTTGGTATTGTATAATTTTTGGGCCATACAGTTGTGTGCGCAACTAACATGCAACTAAATGTGTACAACATGGACATGTGTCATAAAAATAATGGCTTAAACTTATACATACTTAAATACTATACTTAATATATCTATATAAGCTATGTATAATAGTATTATGTACCTCTAGTACTAAGGTTAACCTCATGCTAACTTAGGCTAGCCTAAACTAACCTAGGTTAAATAAACAAAAAAGTTAAACTAACCATGGTTAAATTTATTAGATTAAACTGATTATGACTAAATTAAATTAATTTAAATTAATTATGGCTTTATTAAGTTAGGCCAAACTAATTATGGCTGAATCAAGTTAGGCTAAATTAAATTAAACTATATTAATTATGACTAAACTAAATTATGCTAAATTAAACTAGGCTAAAATAAATATGGTTAAATAAAGTTAGGCCAAACTAATTATGGCTAAACTAAATTAGACTATATTTATTGTGGCTAAATTAAATTAAACTAAATTAAATTAGGATAAAATAAATATGGTTAAATTAAATTATGCTAAAATATTTATGGCTAAATTAAATTAGGCTAAAATTGACAATGGTTAAATTAAGTTAGGTTAAA
>Ga0116231_10001284_pt1 | contig 50870 bp, 37 predicted proteins | sample S1TSphgellanicum_2_FD_89695 | JGI IMG/M metagenome (GOLD analysis project Ga0116231, IMG submission 89695) | Host-associated microbial communities from peat moss isolated from Minnesota, USA - S1T2_Fd - Sphagnum magellanicum MG | ecosystem: Host-associated > Plants > Peat moss > Unclassified...
CGACTTTTAGTGGTCGGGAGTCAAACTGCCAATTTGACTCCCGGCCCTTCTTTTGCCCATAACTTGGGCTGCAGATGTCCGAATGGCCAATGCGAGGCCATTTTCGATATCTACGTTTCAAGACCTTTCTAATGACACCAAGAACACATCAATGCGAGGTGTTTTGGGCCTTTCTGTCGAGCTCTGAACATTCGGGAGTCCTAGAGGACTCCAAACCTCCAACTTTTCCAAGTGTTGGGCTTCACCCCCACACTTGGCCAAAATGGGGTTGCGACATAGGTTGTGAAAATCAATCCTGATCCTTATCTAAATATATTACATGGACTAATTTTATTCTATCTAATAAACTTGGATAAAAGCATAGGATTTCATCTATCCCAACACCTTCCCTAAAATCCTTGTTCTTAAGGTAGATTATAAAGGTTTTTGTCTTCTTTTATTTCTTCTATTTTGACTATACACTACACACAATGTTTCATTCCATACTTCTTAAGGTTGAAATTTTGGAGCAACTGTAGGATATAATTAACACGTTATCTATAGTGAGTTCTATGTATTTACTTTTGTATTTCTTTGATTTTATAATTATCTATGTACTTTCATTTATTACACTAGTTTTCAATCTTTTTACTTACAATTTGAAATCATCCTCCTTTTGATGTGGTTGGTGGTCATGATGCTTTCATGTGCTTCCAACTTTGTTTCAAATGTCATCTTTGTTCATCTCCTCGGCTTTTTAAATGGAAATGTGTTGCAAACTCAGGAGTATATGGAGGTGTTACGTGAAAGGTCATCTAACCATTCAAACCAATTTGGAAAGAGACTTACAAGGAATGCTCAAGATGAGAATCCTTCAACTACTAATTCTTATTTTAAACCTAAAGACTTGTTGACAAGCTTGATAAAAAAAATTATGTTGTCAAAGTTGGAAGAAAACTTGGAATGCACTCTATTTGAATAAACTGCGAAAACTAAATGACTAGTTTTAATGGAACAATTTACAAAAGTTTCAAAACATGAAAAGAAGTATAAGCATGATATCTTTCCAATGTTTTGATTCTAAGCAATAATTAAATATTTTACCTTCCTTTTGATTTAACTTTGTCTTGTTACAAGGATGTTTCCTATGTAGCAAAATGGATGCTCAAATGTAACTCAAATTTAAGAGTCAGATCTTACCTTGTTTGAAATTGCCAATGGATTTAACAGCCTAAGGCAACTCTTGATTTTTGTCTGACCTAAAACCTTCGTCAGGATATCAACCAATTATCAATCAATTGCTATATATAAAACTTGAATTTGATTTTTTCCACCATATCTCTTATGAAGTGTAAATGTATTTCAAAATGTTTGGTTTCAAGTGATACATTGGGTTGCATGATATTTTTTATTATGTCTTGATTAGACCACAATGTATATCAATTGGATTTGGTTTGAGAAATCAAAATTTTCTATACAAATTCCTTATTTAAACAACTTATTTGGATGCACCCACCAAGGCCTTATATTTTAATTCAATAAAAGAAAGTGAAACAAATGTCTGCTTCTTTGCACACCATGTGATGGGAATATTTTGACAATAAACAAAAATCCATCGATTGACTAAAATTTACATTCATCCAATCACTCCCCTAATCATCATCACTAAATTTGGTGAGAACTAAACAATTGGAGTTTTTGTAGAATAAACCAAAGTTGGGTGTACCTTTGATGTAACAAATAATAGACTCGATCGTTTGGAGATGAACCAACTAGAGATGTGTTGTGAATCGTGAGACAAGGTTGATTGCATACACTATGTCCCAATAGGTGTTGGTGAAAAAAAATATTCCCAACCATGCATTAGTACAAATGTGCATTGACTTGAAGAAATTTCATGTATTTTTGAAGTTTGAGATTTTGTGGTAACAATGTTTTTGATGGATTACAATGATTCTAGAAATGATGATCTCATGAGTAGATGGACAATAGCAATGATAACTTTCAATGTAGTCATCCCATCCTAAGAGTATGCACCTGGATGTTTTTGCATCCATTTTTCCACATTGATGAACTAGAATGTGAACATGCACCCATAAGCTACATGCCAAATTGTGAAGATGAAAATCATCTTGCTTCCTCCTAGGGGATGCTTGTTTACATTGATGCTTGATTGATTTTGTGATGTGATGATTTAAAAGATAACATGTTGTCTTGATGGTTTTTCATGACCAAATATTGGTAGGTAAGTAACTTTGATGAAATAAACATCTTGTAATCTCATAGATTATCATGTTGATATGTTCAACATTGCCATTACTTTAGGGAGTGTATGGTTGCAATTGTTGGTGAATGTGCCATTATCCGTGCAATATTGTTCAAATTTTATGAAGGAATATTTTCCACCATTATTTGAGCAAAAAATCTTTAGCTGTTGGCATGTGATTATTTAGGCCATCGCTTTGAATCTCTTGAACTCCTCAAGAAGTTGACTCTTAGCTTTGATGAGAGCCATTGAGATTCGTTTGTTGAAGTCATCAAGAAATATAACAAAGTAACAAGTGCCATTGTAACCACAACTAAAGAGGTATTTTGTGCATTATGCACTAGCTAAAGTGGTCAGGTTTTTTGTGGATGTGCTTTTAAAAACTTCTTGTGAACCATTTTTCCCATTTGACATATGTCACAAATGAAATTGATACAAGGAACATTAGGTATAAGACTTGAGACAAATCCTAGTTTAGTTAGTTCATGAAATGACTAGAAATGCATGTGCCCAAGCTTTCTATGCCAAAGTAAGGCTTGATTGACCTTCAAATTGTTCAAGATTACACATTTGGATGTTTATGAAACTATCTGCTTCAAGTTTATTAAACCTTTTTTTTACCTATTTTATGACTTTTGCCTTAGATGTTTCAAGTTTTTAGATCCTTGATAATGCATGTATTTTTAATGAACTTGATTGCATATCCATGATCAGATATGCATCCACTTGATAGAAAATTATGTTTTATCCTAGGAACATAAAAAACATCATCAATTCTCTTTCTTTCTCCTAAGGAAATTTTATGAATACACTCTTTTGGTCTATAACATATGGGGTTTTCCCTTTACGACAATCATGGGTGCAACCATTACAAGCTTCAAATTAAAGATGATGTCTACATTGCTTATGACATGTTGGGTTACACTTGAATTGAAGACCCATGTGGTGTTTGATGGGTTTTTTTTAATGCCAATGGATAATATTTTTTTATCTATGGCTCAAGTCATAGTTAGTGAAAACAAAAGAACTACTTTAAATAATAACAAATTTGAAAATAAGTTCTTCATTGGTTTCGACAAGATAAGTCTTGAAATTTTTTTCTACATTCATGTTTTTGCTAAATGATCTTGTAACATCCCTTTGTTGTTCAACATATTTCTACTTCTCAATGACATGCACTTGTGAATGGTCCAATTCTTTCAATTGAGTCCTTTGAATTTTTTTCAATGACTCTGCATTTGCTTGATGGTTTTTTTCAGCTCAAACTTGGACCCTTCCCAATGCCCATGTTCCTTACAGAAAAGACAAGTATTATTAAAAGACAATTTGTTTTTTGTTGATGGTGGTTTTTGGTTAAATATGTTTTGCTTCTTCTGAGTCCAAGGTTGCTTTGTCCTGAACTATTGTTTGGATCCCGAGGGTTGAACTTAATGTGTTATCTTTTTAGAAGTTCCCTCCTTCATGTAAAGCACTTCACTAGTTGAATCCTTTTCTAAATCCATTTTATTTGCATCCAACTAGACATGAGTAACTTGAGGTGAAATGTTATAGCAAAATGGTGACTTAATTCACTTTGGAAGCCCCATACTAAATTGGACGGTTGAATTAAACTTCAATTTTGTAGTAGTGTAAAAATTGAACCTTTAATCTCTTCAATGATAAACCAAGTCCTTAACCAATGGATTACACCTCTAAAAGATATCAAGTTTTATTATTTTTCAAACTTCACATGTTTAAATTTCACATCAACTTGTATTGTACATGATTTGTGTAACTATGAAGGTTATGTAATTGATATGTAAATAGGTTGTACACTATTGCAAGTTTGTTTTTACTTTGATTTTTATGATTGAAATAATGGTTGAAATTTTAATAATAAAAAAATAGGGGAAAACTTGTTCTTAATAAAATCAGACTAATCATTTATGCCAAAAATATCATTATCTTTTAATTGATGTGGATATATTAATTGAATTACAAAATTTACTAGTAGATTATTGTAATAACAATAATGATAATTAAAATCCTTACAAATTAAACTATGGAAAAGTCCAAAGTTACATTACATTAAACTTTTGGTTCCATTATTGGAAATTTTCCATTTTTTTCATTTGCAATGAACTTACCATAAGTTGTTATGATGATGTCACAAACACAACATGTCCAAAGTGGCATTTGAACCCTTGCATCCTTGGCCAGAACCCAAAACCTTTACCATTTGACCACGATTTTGTTCAAAGTCTTGTTGAGAATCCAAGTTCAATTATTTAATCTTTATTGGTTACTAGATTAGGAAAAAGTAACTTGGTTAGTTTGGTGATTATTTTATAATTTAGTTTAATTGATTTTTTTGGGTTTGGTGTCTTGGTCAAGTATTTAATGTTGGTGTGTTTTTATTTATTTTTCATTGTTACATGTTGGTTTGATGTTTTTTACATTGTCTTGCAATAAAGCCATTCATTGTTTGATATCCAATTTATTAACACACCTCACATAATATAAATTGTTATGGCAAAATCTATAAACACACATTTTAAAATACCATTAAATAATTTAATTCATGTTTTAATAATTACATTGAAATTATAATGCCCATTTCAATGTTAAATGTATTTCATTAATGTTAAACATCTTTAAATGAAATTAATTTAATATATAAATTTTCATTTAATTGAATTTTATAAATTTTAAATACCAAATGGTAAAACAATTACATTGATTTATATATTTTGATTTGGGAAAAAATCAAGTATTAAATTTTTATTAAATTTTCATTTATGAAAATATCATAATTAAATTAATTTCAAATTTAAAATTATAGAATCAAAATTCACATGTCCTTGATTTTGAGAAATTTGTTAAATTTGTGATGTTTTCAATTTCAAATTAAGAAATTAATTCAAGCTTTCAAGTTATACATTAATTTTATATGTTATTTTTTAATAAATTGAAATAAAAAATTCAATTTGATCTTCCATTTCCTCATATGTAATTTTTTTATATTTTAAATGTTGTCCAATATTATTATTTTTATGTGAATAATTTTTTGTATTAAAAACATGAAATTTATATTTTATTCAATTCAGTAATAATTATTTAATTATTTACATTCTATAAAGTAATGTTTTAATCATGATCAATCATCTCTAAATGACTAATTTTAATTTCGTTATTCACATTAGTTAAATTGCACAATTCCATGTGAATGCCACATACACCATGCGTCCAACAAAATGTTTGTTTTGACTAGATATCTAATTTTTTCAATTAAATTATACATGTTCAATTTTTATTTTAGTCAAACTAAGCATAATCAATCATTTTAAACAAATAAGTTTGATTTTACAATCATGATGCTACTAATGAAAAAATCATGTTTTTATAATAATAGTAAGAGATAATAGGTAAGTAAATAAGAGGTAAAATATAGGTATTAAGTAAAGGAGGTAGGTAATATGTAAGTAGGTTGATGGGTAGGTTATAGGATTTTAGTAGGTAGATAGGTTTAGAATGCATATTTAACTAGTTAATAGATAGTTTAACATATTAATTAGCATATGATGTCCCATGTTGCAACCCCACTTTGAGGGAAGTGTGAGGCCGCCACTCACATTCCCGAAAATGGGACCTGGGAATCCTCCGGGACTCTTGAAAACTCAAAGCGCAATTGTAGGGGTGAAAACACCTCGCATTGAAGTGTTCTTTATACCGTTGGAAATTTCTTAAAGTGTAGATGTCCAAAATGGCCTCCCATGAGCCATTTGGACATCTGCAGCACAAGTTATGGTTGAAAGAAGGGCCGGGAGTCAAACTGGCAATTTTACTCCCGACCACTAAAAGTCGGGAATTGACCCAATCCTGGTGCGTGTAGGTGAAGTGCGAAACACCGTTAGAAAGCTCTTGAGGAGAGCTACAACTTTGGTTTAGATGTCGTTTCGATCCGAGTTCGGGGCGAGAAGTTATGAACGCCCAAAGTCCCGGGAGTCCAAACCGGGATAGTTTTGGGATTCCACTTTGGGAGTCCCTGGAAAAAGAGCCATTTGGACGCAAGTGCGGTAGAAAGCTGCAGAGAATACTATATGGGGGAAGGTGGTGGCTTCCTCGAGTCCGGGCCGTGGTGAGTCAAGTGAGTCCAAGGTTGCCCGTGGTTTGTCCCAACACTGAAAGTGTGCAGAATGAGTTCTAACCAACTTGTTGGTTGGATTTGGATGCAGGACTGAATAACTAAATAGCTTGTCCCTCTTCCTAGTCTAATCTCGGAGCTTTCAACATACCCCTTTCACCCCCTTTAGTGCTGGAAGTTGGGAGTGTGCCCCGAATCCCCCGTATTTCCGCAATTTGAGTGATCTAGCCCCAACTTGGGGCTAACTAAGGACTTGGGAGCGCGTCATCCCATTTGACTAGATGTGCCACTTGATTAAAACCCCCATTTGCCATTTTGACTAAAGAGGTCATCATTTGTTTGAATTGATTAAATGTTTGATTTTCAAAATAGTCAAATAAATCATTTTAATGGATCATGAAAAGTTGTGATTAAACATATTCATAGTTGTTTGGTTTTATCTTACCAAATGCAACCAATGTTTTTTTTTTTTTTAACATAAGCCTCCTCCCAAAAATAGAGTTATCCTTGAGATTCCTTACAAGTGAGAACCCCCGAATGTCTATAATATGTTTCCCAATCATGTAGAACCCTATTTATCCTTTACACCATGTGAGCACATCAAAGAATTTTTCAAATACATCACAAACTTAACATTCAAATGGAACTCGTGCAAAGCTTGTTCATTCTAGGTTCATATTTTTGCACCCAAATTATTGTGCATCGAAAACACATTTAACACATGGATAAATGTGATTACAAATGAATTATGAACTTATGAATGAACAAACTTTGCACCATTTTATATATTTGTCTTAAACATGTTTTCAACACATGATATGTGTGCATGAAATGTATGGACCTATGAATGAATGAATTTCACACAATTTCCATTATTAAATTGTTATATGCCAAATTTGTGATATACCTTCCACAATGGTTACCTTCTTTTCTCATCCAATTATGCATTAATTGTGGTATTCTTGGTTATGTCCTTCCACTTGTCTAGTTCCTTGTCAACAACCTTTGCATTAAAACCGCCTTGCTCCATTGGTTGTTTTGCCATAAATGTGCTTCCATTTTTATCAACTTGCAACAACATAGGCATTTCCTTAATTTTGGATTGGAATTATACTTCCAATTTTTTCTTTTCAACATTCACTAAAAGTAATATTGTCCTTTGCGATTAAGAAAACAATAATTAAAAGTCTTCAATGATTTTACGAATGATTACAGTTGTATAATATAAATTTTAATCTAATGTATGGAAAAATAAATAGTCATAAATGAATTTTTTTGTCACTAATGGATGATTATATTACATATGGTAATAATGAAATGATTAGTTCATAAATTTTTTCATCCATAAGACATCTGTGACAAAAAATAAAATGATGGGAAATTTTAGTTATCACTTATATGATTATAAATGACTATTGTTTAAATGATGTGGACAATGATGACAACACTTTTTAATATGTTTATCAAATGATTATATTTTGAACATGGTAGTTGATGTACATGATTGAAGAATGACTACTATGCACACTATATTGACCTAGATAATATTGTCATGATAATTTAAGTGATTTTGAAGTGACTAAAATATGAAAAACTAACTAAAATTTGACTACAAAATGACTAATGTATAATGACATGGGTAATGTTGACCACCTACTTACCTACCAATTTACCCACCCACCTACCTACCCACTCACCCACCTACTTACTCTTACAACCTACCTACCTACTACCTACCATTTACAACTTGTTAGGATATGAAATAAACATGTGAAATAAAAAACTTGACAAAAATTTAATTTATTTTGATGGTGTAGTCCATTGGTAAGGACTTGGTTTGTCATTGTGGAGGTGAGGGGTTCAATTCATAATAGTTACAACCTATATGCATTCTTAAAGGTCTAAGGTAGGTAGGTTAAACAAGATAATTAAGTAGGTCAAGAATTAAATAAGTTAAGCTATCACCTACCTTCTTGCCTTTTTCAACCTACTTACATTTTAAAATTATTTTTTATAACAATAATATAAATGATTTTAATTTAGATATAAATTTGACTAATCAAATGGTCCATTGTCTACTAGTCATATTATAGTCACTCATTATTGTGACACCTCAACAATATATATGACTTGTCTTCTATGACTATAGATGAAAAAATGCGATGTTAAGTGATTATATAACTATGATTATGTAGTTGGAAATAGTTGGATTATATGACCTCAAATGATTATACAACTTGACAATTGTCCTTTATGACTACAATATAAAAAATGCCACATTAAACATTTAATGACTTCATGTTGTTTAGTCATATAATGTCTAGTATGGCTACAAAATCAATCATAAATGGAGTCATAAATTTAATTATTTCTTTTAATAAGTTGAAAAACATCTAACCCAATGTGCATAATCATTGAAATTGAATGTTTCATCCTTTAGGCTTCCTTAAATTCTCTTCATGTAGAAGCAATTCATTAGGGTAATTCATTATGGTAATTTTTTGTATTATTCAAATTATTATTTTAATTATTTTTGAATTTTTATATTCAATAATTCATTATGATGATGTGTAAATTTATTAAATGTATGTATGCTAAATTTTTTTATACAACATTATAACATTTGTGTTATAAATTTTGTACATATAATACATATTATGCATTATATATACATAGACACATTTATAGAAAAAAACATATTTTTGATATAAATTAAAAAAGGGATGATTGAAATATGGGACAAATTTGAACTATTATCAAATTGTGCATTATTTATAATTTAAAATAACTAATCAAGTGGTTCATTATTTGCAAGTAAAAAAAACCACCTTAGTCACAATGGACATATTAAAATCAAGTTGTCCAAAATAACAAGACAATCTTTTTAATGCCTATCCAAATGGGGTTCTTTTCATTGGATTCTCCAATAAAAAACACCATGTTTTTCTTATAATGGTTGTTTGGTGGTGTATCAAGAATTGTAGCTCTTGGGTTTGCTATGTATGAAATGCATGTCATATTGTTTGATTTTTCTTCAACAAGATACATCTTTTGAGTAATGTCAAATGTGTGTTGAATTTTTGATCATTTTGTTGTTGATGGTTTTTGTTACCACATTTTTTTGGTTACACATGCACATCTTTATTTAGTTGTTTTTTGTTTGTGTTTGTTTGTTGCTACATTTCTTGTAATTTTGTGTTATTTTCATTTAAACATGTGGTGTTTTTTTGTGCAAGACATATAAATTATACAACCCATTGTACCTTGCAACTTCATACTTGATTTGAATTCATGCACTATTGATTTTCCAATTGCACTATTGCTTTTTGTCATAACAAATAGAAAGAAAAATGAGTGATTATTTTTCATTTAATTTTCTCTTTTGAAATGTTTGTAAACTTTTTTTTTTGAGGACATAGGACTTGAAATTTTGTTATATTTGAAAACGACTTGATTTTTGGACATTAATTTTTTAAAATTAGATAATTAGCTAAACTTGAATATAAAATATAATTAAAATCTTGCAGCTCATTTTACTGGGTAGGATTATTGGTGGAATAACTATTTGCTTATGCTTTTGTCCTTTTGTTTTGTCATATAATCTTGTCGAAAATGGAACAATTTAATGTGAATAATGATTTTGAAGTGAATGCTGCAAATACATAAATCATGTGTCGTATAATATATTATAAAAATAAAGTAAATGCATCTATCCCCAAAAAAATCAAGATTTAAAAAAAGAATTCATGTTAAAAAAAATGGTATAATTTGTTTTGAAAAACATTGAAAGATAGGTTAATAACCCAATGGAAATGATCATTGTAAAAACAACAAAAATGTGTTTCCAAGTGCAATATTATTTATTTAATGTAATAAATCTTTTCCAAAACATGGTGCATCAATTTCTTTGGTTTAAGACCTTTGTCAAGGACGAGACAATAATTCAAGGAAAAAATTATGTGGCCTTGACAAAACTAAAACCTCTATGATCAACAAGACCTACAAGATCTAATGGAAAAAGGCATGATACAAAGTTATATGAGATATTCAAATGTAATACATAGGCCCTAACTTCCTTTGGCAAGATTGAGGGGTGGTGTTTTTCAAAAGTTTTTAAATTTATGTTATTTCATATAACTCTTTTAAGGTTCACTAAGGTTTTAAAACCCTTGTATCAATTAAGCAATTTTTAGGACCTTTCACCAACTTGGTTTTCTAGAACTTTTTGTTGATTTAACTTTTAAAACCCTTCCACCAATTACACTTTTTAGAATCTTTGTTTAATTCGGCAAGTTAGAGATCCTTTTGTCAATTTCGCATCCTAAAACCTTTTAGGACAAGGACTCTTACAACTTCTAAACATTTACATCAATATTTTTCTATAAAATTTTATGGATTCTTATATGTTTGTGACAATTGTGAAAAGTGTATGGTTGAAATGTTTGACATCAATTTATGTCCTTGTGTTTTTTCCTTCTCATGTAAATAGTTTTGTCAAAAGGTATTACATGACCTCATTGAGAAGACAACACACATTTATGTTTTGCTAATTTTATAGAATGCCATTTTGCCATCGCTAGCTTTGATTTATGGAGGTCTAAGGGGGAAACATGATGTTTTCACTTTTGTTGTAAAAAAAAAAAAGTCTTCATTGGCATCCTAGAAATATAACCATTGGATTATTTAAAGTAATTGAACAAAAGGTCAAACATTGACCAAAATTTGAGAAATTTATTGGATTAGTATGGTTTAAAGAAATATATATTTATACACATGAAAGTTTGAAGACGAAGGTTCGAATCTAAATTTTATGATTGTAGTTTTGACATTCATTATAAGTTGTGAAGTGAGAATGATAAAGTAATGGGATTTTAAAAAAATGACACTTTTATATAATTATATAATTCAATATTATTTTGGGTCATAGAAATCAAACCAATGTTTATGTTGACCCAAAGATCATGGTTTTAGAAATCTTTTCCTTGAATGAACAATCATAGAATTCCTATGTCATCTTATTATATTATCCACTGCCATACTCCTTGATTGGATTCAGCAACAAATTGCCAAATAATTAATTAAATTTAAAATTTTAACTTTGGCACTTGGTTTTTTAATTCTGAAATTTTGGCAGGTAATGGTCATAAAAAATAATAAACACATTATTAAAAAGTTTGTGGGACTGTTTACTTTGTCTAGATTGTCTCATTTTTAAATTCTTGAACTTTAAGGTCTATAGTTCAATTGTAATCTTGCAGATTTGAATTTTATAAAAATTTCGGCACAAATTACAAATTATGTTTCAAAATTGGCAAAAAAAAAAAAAAAAAATTTATGCCAAAATCGTTTAGGTATCATGGTATTTACAAGGATGCATCCCAAGTGGGCATTTTTGGTTCCTTTCAGCAAAAACACTCTGACTTTTGTTTGTGCACAAAAATGATTAACACTTTAAGAAATGCAAGGTTATTGTTTTCAAATTTAACTTTAATTTAAAACTCTTTTTTTTTGATTTTGTTAAATTTCTCTAAGAGTCAAATTTAAAATTATTGACATTTTTTCATCTTTTCCAACAATAATTTTGTTTAATTAAGCATTACAAATTTGAGAAACAATTAATCTATCTACATCCTACATCAATTAGTAGACTATTGTCAAAGTTGTTGGGTGCTTGTCACCTTTGTTAACATGGCATATTTCTCAAATCATGTGCATTGTTTTTTTGGGTGGCAACTTGTTTTTTGAATCAATTTCATTAGTTATTAAATGATATATTGTGACAATGTCAATTAGTTGTGGGGACCACCAAATTTCCATTTTTAGAATTAAAAATAAAAATATAATGGGCATATCTGATTGGCCCATCACAAAAACTGAATGAAACTTTGGATAGTCCTGAAATAGATATGTTGTAATCTCCTTTTTTGGGCTTGTTATAGAGGTTAAAAGAATAGAGCTTAGGGTAAAAGATATGGGATAAAATGAAGAGCTATTAGGAACATGTTGGGAACTTGATGGGAACACATTGAAAACAGCAAAAATCCAACACCCCTACCCTCCCCCAAAAGAAGAAATATTTGGGCCGCCTCGATGCATGTTGCCTGGCCTCATTGGCTATAAGAATGTTTTTTGCCTACCTATTTGCTTTGCCATTTTGGGCCTAGGCTAATGGTAGGGGCATGGACTAGGGGTGTACCTATATGGATGCATTGCATTTAGCCATATTAATGACGAGCCTGAAACTTATGGGAAAAATCATTTTTCCACCTTTTTGTAGAAAACTTGATGAAAAAGATTCAGGAATTGGCAGTAAAATAATTTTGAAATTTAGAGAACCAAATGCAAGTACTTCACGGTTATTAAAAGGATGAGAATTGGCTAGTTGGGAACCACCTGAATTTTGATGGAGAAAATTTTGATACCCTTTTTTAATACCCTAAAGCTCTACAAATGTTGGTTATGGACAAGATGGTATGGTCTGGGATGAGAGCATGTTGAGGTGATTGTTCTTTGAGTGATGATGATTATTGTGCTTTGAAAAGAGAGAAATGGAGTGTGTGTATGTGTTGGAGGGAAAAATCCTGAAACCTATGCAACTCATATTTTCAAATTTGAGAGTTTAAAATTTGGGTGTTTGGCCATTTAGTCGTTGAGGATGCAGGACTCAATGAATGTGGGGGGAGGGGACACATTAATAGAGCATTCAATGTACACACTTTGTTCCGTGACAAACATGAATGCATCACAGTGTGAATCATTAAAACAAACACCACCAAGTAGTTTGTGTAATCAAGCATTACACAGTCTGACCTAATGATGCCCATTTAAACAGAAAGCAGAACCACTTTGGTCAGAGGCAAAGAAAAACAAATTGTAAGATTAGCTCCTGTACATCATCACTTTCTTTTTGTGTTGTTGTTGTGGAGGAAATGTGTGTGGAAATAAATTAGTGTACCCAAATGAGGAACTTTAAAAGTATGTAGGTTTTTGGGCTCTTCTCAAACCCATTGCTCAAATTCTACTTTAAGGCGCATTCACATTTGGTGTTAGGGACTCTAGTGCTGAGTCCCTAACATCATGCTAGCCATTTAGGACTTAAACCTAGTTATCATGAATATTTTATGTGAAGGTAACATTCACTTAACACTAAGCTATCGCCCATTTTAACATTGGGTGCTACCTAGGATGCCACCTAGATTTTCATTTAACACTGACTTAACATCAAGTGTGAATGCACCATTAGCAGGCTTGTGGGTGATTGATAAAACCTGAGGCTAGGTTATGGGCTGTAATGTTTTGTTAGCAACAACAATAGGTGTTACATCTTGTCAGTAAGCTTTAAGGTTCTCTTAAAGCCAACTGCTCCCCATTCCCTGCCCACCCTTGCCTGGCCCATACAGCAAAATTTGTCTTTTGTTGCTCTTATTAGATTTCATTTTCTAAAACACCCATCCAGCAAAATTTGTTCCTTTTTATTCCTTTTTATATAGATTTCATTCTTTCCAGATACCCCATTATTCAGTAGGAGTCTGAAGAAGGGTGATAGTTATAAATTTAGGTTTTCTCATTAGGATCCTCTCAACATATCAAATGTTATTCTTGAATTGCTTGCAAGTGGGCTGGAATGTAGTAGGTGAAAGATGCTCAAAGTTCTACTTTAGCTCAAGAGCTGATTAGAATATGTAAAAGCAATATTGCTTTGATGAAGGCATTAAAATTTGTCATTCAATTTCCCATAACTGGACTGTAGTTGAGTCAGTAACTAAGTTTGACTCTAGCTGTATGACTAGGTTAATTTGTAGTCATTGTTTAAGGAGCTTTATTTTGTACTTATTATTTAAGGAGCTGCACCTTCACACAGAACTAATTTTTTGCCCCCTTAAATGTATCTCGGCCTTGAATTCTCATGGCTCTGAGAAAATAGTAGGTATCTAATTTGTGAGGAAATAGAACAGCTAGAGCTTTGGAGGACAATTGGGTATCTCTCACAAATTCTCAGGCAATCCTAGAAATTTGGCAGAGAAAATTGTGGGTGCCTTATTTCACACAATGTATCTCATGTAGGCCCCTCTATGGTGGGCTCTTGTGCACATGTGGGGAAATTATCTTATGTATATAAGAACCCATTGTGCTATGAATGAATCGTCACTGGCCATGTTGAACAATCTTGCTGTCTCGCTTTACACCAAGTAAGGCCCTTGGAACAAGCCAGTTCCAAATTCAAGCTCACCCTTGACTACTTCCTTGAGCAAGGGGTCCTTATTTCAGGAATGCCTTTTCCTTGGGAAAACTTTAAACAATATTTCTCAAACCCTCTTGAAAGCTCAAATTGTAAATGATGGAGTGAGCGAGTGCCCAAGCAAAATTCATCTTTCATCAAGCTTTGCAAAGTCAAAGTGAATGAGTGGCAAAGCGAAATTCATCATTCATCAAGCTTTGCAAAGTGAAAATTTGTGATGCATGGTGATGCAGATGAAGATAGAAGATGCCAAATTTATTCCTTAAATCCTAAGTCATGTATGATGAGAACAGTGATATCAGCAAGGAGGCTGGTAAAAGAAATAATAACAATAATACAAAGTCATATGTACTGGTTATTGTTTTCATTACTCCCACAACTAATACAGTGACTTTGATGCTGGTTTGAAGAGTTCAGGGATGTGTGAACTTAATAGCACTGTATTGTATGGTGTAATTCTTAAAGTCTGAACTTTAAGAATGGCACCAAAAACAAAAGAAAAAGTTGGGACCTAAACGACACCTATCAAATTGTTTAAGAAAATAAGAATAATTGTACTTGAGTCTGTTTGGGAATGTAGATTATCAACTTCTTTGGGTATATCAATAACACAGGTTACTACAAAGCAGTTTAATTTTGTGGGCCTTGCCATAAGGGGGATTGAATTATTCAGTGATGCACTTGTTTCCTAATAAGAATGTTGATTCCACTTAGTAAAAGCTTGAGGACCATGTTTTGATAGTAATTGTCGATTTGAAGGTAGGTTACAGTGTTGGATGGTTTAGTAGAAGCTAGCGCACCAAACCCTCCCACTGGATATTAGGGTGGCTTGCAAGGCTGATAAACATGGTTTTCAAAAGCCAAACACCTAGTTCTGATGTATAACTGTGGTACCAAAATAGTTGAACACTTGGTTCTGGTATATAAGCATATGGTTCTCAAAATTTGGGAAGAACTCAAACGACTTCGTAGAAAACCACCTTTTCTTTGCTGGTTCTTCATGAATGCGAGTGATGGTTTGAGGGTTTTGAAGTACCCAAAACCAGCACTGATCTTTGATTCTGATAGTTTTAATAACTCATACTGGTGGCTATTAAAAAATCAAAGAACCACCCCATGCTGGTAGATTTGTGCAACACAATTTTTACTTTGTGAAAATGGCATTTGAACACCGAACATTCTGAAAATCAAGCAGGTTGATCACTGCCACATTTTTTTTGGTTTACCTATAAATTGTTTCAGAAATTCTAGAGAGGCCAAAACGGTCAGAGAGAAGATTTAAGTCCTCATCGGTTTCACACACACACTGGAGAAAAAATAAATTAGAAAAATAAAATTCAAGGTGTGTGAGAGGAGTGAAAACTGCATGTTGTGAAGGTTTAGAAATTTGAGAAAAAAATTCTTCAAAGTCTCAGAAGATTGGTTCCAAAAATTTGTTCACAGTTTCAGAAGTTTTAGAAGAAGATATTTCCGAAAATTTCTGAAGTTTCAGAAAAAAATCTTCAAAGTCTCATAACTTGTATAAAAAACAATTCCTAAAAATTTCATAAGTTTGAATTTTTTTTTCCCCCAAAATCTCACAAGTTGTGAGATTCAAATCCTTCAAAGTCTGAGAAAAAAGTATAAGAACAAAATCTTCAAAGTCTCAGAACTTTGTTTGTATGAGAAAAAAATTCTTTGAAAATTTCAGAAGTTTGAGAATTTAATTCTTCAATGTCTCTGAAAGAAGTTTGAGCAAAAAATCTTCAAATTCTCAGAACTTGTATGAGAAAAGAATTGTTGCAAAATTCCAGAAGTTTGAGAATTTAGTTCTTCAAATTCTTCAAAATTTCATAAGTTTGAGAAAATTATTCAAACAAAATCAAACTCTGAGAGAGAGAGAGAGAGGTCTGTGTGTTGAGCCAAGTGTTTATGTTTTTGGCGAAATTTCGCATCCTGTGTATTAAAAATACCCAGTGCTACTCTTATTGCAAAGGCCTGTTTTGGGGGGGAAAAAGACCCAAAAATCGCCACATTATGAGGAAAGAAAATTTGAATTCGCCATATTTTGACAAAACGTTATAGCATGTCACAAAAATATAACACAATTCCTAAACTTTTAAACTTTTTTCTCGGACCTGTAGCCAAATTTGGCTAAGTCTTCTTGTGTATGATCGCCAACCCACCTTTATTCACAAATTGGGAAGAAAAAAAACTGATATGTGCCGTGATGAGAGAGACAGAGGAAGAGATGGCTGAGAGAGAGAGAGAGAGAGAGAGAGAGGGGATTGATTGCTATGAGAGAGAGAGATTGCGGTGATTCGCAGTGTCAGGAAAACTTTGAGATGGAACTGTTGAGAGATTATTAAGCCTGCAGAAGAGTTACATTGCATTACGGCAGGGGAGGGAGCGAGAGAGCGAGCTTTGACACCACGTCCCTATTTCAACGCCTCTTCAAATTTTGCATTTAGATTGCTCATCAATTGAACCTTTGCTTTCGCGCTCTAACTTCAGTCGTTTGCTCTTGGCATCTGCTGAACAGTGTTTTTCAAGGAGTTTTTGAAAATGTAGCCTAAGTGGCGATCATCCACAGGAAGAAGTGGAAATAGTGGCAATCGTCCCTAGGAAGATTTAGCCAAATCTGGCTATAAAACAGATATGAAGCACAAATCTTTAATCAACTTTCTATAATTATGGCTACTCACTGAAAACCAAATATAGAAATTCTGGCTATTTTTACTATATAGGTATTTTTTTCCCTCAGTTCTGACGATTGAACCCCGTCCCCCACAAGATCACTATGTTTCCGAATTTTTTATTTTTTAAGTTCTCTTTTTGGCGAAATTTCGCCTGTGAAAAACACGCTGCTGCTGCTGATCAAACTCCAGCAAACTCGGTCGCGGTTGCGCGAGGGAGTATTTTGAGCCACAGTCTCATTGATCAGCAAAATTGAACGTTTTTTTTTCCCATTTGTTTGATATCGAAAATCTGGCGATTAAAAAAAAAGTCGAATTTACACTAGAAAAAACCAAAAAAATTCCAATTCTTTTCCCAATTTCGTGGTCGAAAATGGCGAAATTTCGTCGCCAGAAAAAAAAACACACTGCGAGTCGTGAATCCGTATACACTATACGCACTCCTAGTTGCTCTTTCCTTCGTTGCAGGAAGTACTTGGGTAGTCTCTGCAGATTTTTGGCTGCAAGACCTCAAGATTCTCGAAGTCTCTTGGACATGTGCTTGTTCTCCTCTGTTTTTCATGACTCAAGATGCTCGGCGTCCTTTCCTTGCAGCTCCTCCAGTCTCTACAGAAAGATCGCCGATTATAGTCGCTGTCGCTGCTGCAGGAGCTGTTTATATGGTTTTTGCTAACTAGATCAGTGGACCCATAATCATGTTTTCTCTCATATGTCGAACTGGTCTGTAGTTTCAGCTTCAGGAAGGAGTTCTGCAAGAGCTTGGTTATTGTTTCTAGAGCAGAAATGCACTTGAGCTTGGTGCCAGTAGCAGCTGGTTACTAAGTGTGGATCGTGCATCACAGCCTCTTGACTTATTTCTTCTCATTCGATCGGCCGATCTCCAGGCACTATTCTGTGGTTAAATAATTTCAAGCATAGCAGTTCCTCACATGGTTCGCAAAGCTTTAGTACTGGGTCCAGGAGAAAGCTCTGGGGAAACTGGGTGTTGTCTATCACTAAGAGCAGCAGAAACGGAGCTCATGGGTGCAGTCTGCAGCTACAGAGAGGCAGCTCGTAGATTGCAATATAAATGGACACAGTCCCTGAGCTCCTATGTGCGAAGAGGAGCATGATGGGTAGTTGCATGCAGCAGCTGCGGGGCAAGATGAGAGCCTTGAACAGCACTGTACGGTGCAGTGGGATATGCAGTGTTTTTGGTTTTGTGATACTGGCCGCCATGGGAGTGGCAAGCTCCTTAGCGCTGGAGTTTCTAGAAACGGAAGCAATGCAGCAGCTGCAGAGGGATCTGCATATTCTGGAGTATGTATGGCCGTCAGGCGGTGATCCTTGCACGAACTGGGTGGGCGTCAGCTGCGCAAACAACCATGTCGACAGCATTCGTCTCACGGGTCTTCCTCGAGAAGATCAGAATCAGACGTTTTGGCAGCCGCCGCCACAGCAGCTCCAGCTTGCGGCCTCCGCCTTAGATGCTCTTCGGGAGCTTCCATACCTGAGAGAGCTGAACGCTTCCGGATTTCTGCTACCGGGTGTTTCTATTCCTGACTGGCTTGGATCAGCATTGCCGGCACTCGTGAGCTTGGATCTCTCTTCTTGTCTTCTCAATGGTTCCATCCCCAACTCTCTTGGTACAACGAGCTTGATGTTTCTGAGCCTCGCAAACAACAGTCTCTCTGGCACTTTTCCTCCTTCTTTCGCTAGCAATTTCACAAGTTTGACGTTCTTGGACCTTTCGTCAAACGCGCTTATGGGTCCTCTCCCTGCCATCTTCGTGGCACCCAAGCTTTCCATCCTTGATCTTTCGCGCAACAATCTTGGCGACGTCGGAACCAGTTCTAGTGCAGTTGGATCAAACCTGACGATGTTTAGCGCTGCAGCTGATCTCCAAAACCTAGTCTCTTTGAACCTTTCTGCCAATTCCTTCTCAAGTTCTTTCCCTGAGGAGATGATCGCGAGCTTGCAGCTGCTTCAGGTTCTAGATATCTCCCACAACTACTTTTATGGGGAAATCCCGGCATCACTGCAACTTGAGAAGCCTACCAGCTTGAAGTCCTTGAATCTCTCTTATAATTTCTTCAATGGGAGTCTTCCTTGGTGTCTAGTGATTCCCTCGGCAGTCGCGAAGAAGAATTGTCTCTCCAATGCACAGAATCAGCACACTGCAGAAACTTGCAGAAAGTTTTATACCGAGTTGGATTCTATATCAGCGCTAGGAGCTGCAGGAGTATCTTCCGCCGGCAATGGGAGCGCTGCAGTAACACCGGCAGCTAGTGCTGCAGCACATGATCAGGCACCTGCAGCTTCCGCTGTTGCTGCAGGACCAAAGCGTACCACGACTCTCAAGGCGCACTTGGTGCCGATCATACTTGCGGGAGTCTTGGGAGGATTGGGTCTCATCATCATAGCTGCTGTTCTCCTTCTCTGCTGCTTCTGCATCTACAGAAGGAGAAGTTTTGCTGCAGGACGAAGCTCTAGCTGCATGGATGTCAGTCACGGAGGAAGAATAAGGGTTGTGGGAACAGCTGCTGGGACTGGAGCGCCTGCTGTGATGATCAGTGCAACCAGAATGGGGGAAATGTTTACACTCCTGCAACTGCAGCAAGCAACAGACAATTTCTCTGCCAGTAACTTGCTTGCTAATGGACATTCAGGGGATCTCTTCAAGGGAGTACTACAGGGAGGAACAAGAGTTGTAGTGAAGAGAATCGATCTGCAAAAGATGAAGTCTATGGATTCCTATCTCCAAGAGCTTGATGTGCTTGCACGAGCATCTCATACTCGGCTGGTTTTGCTCTTGGGAACATGTGGTTGCCTTGATAGCAACAACAGCAACAGCAACAACAGCAGCAGTAATGAGAAATTCTTGGTCTACAAGTTTGCACCCAATGGTGATTTGGAGTCTGCACTGCAGAAGAAGAACACCTTCATTTTTCCCGAAGCTGTGAGTAATGCTGCTATGCAGTCTGATTCTGGTGTGCAATCCTTGGATTGGATTACCCGCCTCAAGATTGCTATTGGTGTTGCTGAGGCGCTTGCTTACTTGCATTTTGAATGCTCGCCACCTATTGCGCACCGGTAATACGTCTCATCATGCAGCTCTACATTCTGTGCTCATCAGTTTTTGCATGAAAACTAGGGTAAATTAGGGTTTAGGTTCAGCACATGATTTCTCTTCAGGCTCATTGATCGTAGTTATAACATGACACTATTACAGAAAACTTGCAAAAAATTATAATTCCAGACAGAAAATTTAGAGTTTTGAATCTGTAGCTAGTTTTTCAACTACTGGAAATATAAGGGGGGAGCAGATCATGAATTCCCTGACGCAACAGAAGTTGGGATTGTGTCTATCTTTTGCTGCAGTGATGTCAAAGCAAGCAGTATCTTTCTCGATGACAAATTCGAGGTGAGGCTTGGCAGCTTGAGTGATGCACGAGTGCAAGACATTGACTCGCATCCAAGCCGCATCACTCGTTTGTTTGGCCTTTCACAGTAAGGCCTTCTTTTGCTTGCTTGTTATTTCTTCTTCTTCCAAGGTCATCAACCCTAGAACTTGTTTGATGTTATCATCTTTCATGCCTACCTTTCACAGTTGATATTTGGAGGTCAGACTTCTGGAAACTGGAACACATGCAATTCTTTGTACTCTGGAATAGTTTTTTGTCTTGCTATGTGATCAGAGCTTTGTCATTGCAAAGGATCTGTAATTGCAATGAAGAGCAGGTGTTTTGGCACTAACAGTTTTTGATGTTGGTGGGTGGTTGTGTGCTGCTGCTGCTCATGTTTCAATGGATGCAGAGCTTCTGACCATGGTGAATCAGGTGCAATGAGTTCTACATAAACCTTTTCCTACACTGTTTCTTTGTGGTTGAAGTTCATATGAAAGTCTTGACTACCAATTGATATAAATACCAATTGAAAAACAGTGTTCAAAATTTTGCTCAGCACTTGATCATATAACAAATGGCCTTTAGACTGGCTTGTTAGCATAGCAGCCCAACACCTTTGTGATGCACAATGAATAAGAAAACACCCACTGGGTACTATTCAAACCATCACTCTTATATTCAAAAAGCCTAAGTGGGATTGATTTGTATTGAAAGAGGGGGTTCATGATGGTTCAGGTTCTGCGGCTGTGTCAAGCAGCTATGATGTTTACAGTTTTGGAAAAGTACTGTTGGAGCTTGTTTCTGGAAAACAAGGGATCAGTCGAGGAACAGATCCAGCAGCTGAAGCTTGGTTGGAGTGGGTGCTGCCTCTGATCAGCAGTCACAACAAAGACTTCTTACCCAAGTTGGTGGACCCTACTTTGATTGTCGATGAGGACTTGCTGGATGAGGTTTGGGCAATGGCAATCATTGCAAGAGCTTGTCTTCACTCCAAAGCATCAAAGCGTCCAACCATCCGACATGTGTGGAAGGCACTTGAAAACCCAGGAAAAGTTATCCGAGCTGATCTTCTTGGTGAATCTTCTCGCACCCGCACATCATCGCATAGCTCGTGGAATGAGGCTTTGTTTGGAAGCTGGCGCCACTCGAACAATATTGGTAGTAATTTAATTTCAGGCGGCTGCACTGGATCTTTAAGGGAGGATCCCAGGGCTACTACGTTCACTACTACTGGATTCATGGCAGCTTCCACTAGTAGTGCTGCCGGTGATGGACCGGGTATTGCAAGACATGTAAGGTGGGGTTCAAGTGATATTGTTCCAGAACCCTTAGATGAAAAAACACTAGAAGACAAAACCAACTCTACAAGGCTCCAAGTATAATGGGATGATGGTAAGTGATTGAATCTCTTTACTTGAAGATTGCTTTTGATATATTGACATTCAAAGCTCTTGGGCTTGTGAGATACAAGCCTGATATGATGTTGGTGTCAATTGCATAAGCTTGATAATCAAATGGATTTCTTAGTTGAAAATTTTGACATTCATGTAAATGTGTGTAGGATGTAATTCAACTTATTTTGCCTTACTGGATATATATATATATATGAGGTGAGTTGATGATTCATGGTGCTAAATGTTAGAACAAAAAACTCTTTACCATGGTTTCTATAAAACCCCTAAAACTCTATACCGTTTTAGGCTCAAAAGATTACATTACAAGTATATTGGGACAAGCATTAAACTTTTAACATGGCCCTCATTATAGCACTTCAAATCTCCACCTTCAGAACACTCTTGGCTTCCACTACATGGAAAGACATACCATGAAGTTTCAATTACATGAAGATACATGCAAGAAACAAAACGGAATGTACACACTATTTTTGGTTTTCATGGAAATGCAATGGCCCAACATTTCAAGCCAATATTTAGAATTAGCCATAGTGGCCCGTGGTACACTGGATATGGTGCTCAAGTGCCTAATATCCAAAGGTCCATGAGCCCTGACTGACACAAACCCCACATTGTGTTTACATATCTTGTTACTACCATACTCTGATCTGATTTGGCAACAAATTGCCAAATAATTAATTAAGTTTTAAATCTTAACTTTGGCACTTGGTTTTTGTAATTCTGAAAATTTCAATACCTAATGGTTATAGCAAATAACAAACACATTCTCTTTATGGGGCAGGCTAGTGTGTCTAGACTGTCTCAGTTTGAAGTTCTTGAACTTAAAGGTCTGCAATTCGAATCTGACAGTTGAAATCTTTCTGGTTCCTAATTTTATAAATAATTCGGCACAAGTAATAAATAAGATTTCACAAATTTGGCAAATCAAAAAATAAATTGATTTATACTGAAATCATTCAGGTAGTATGACAGTTAATTTGGTGGGCTGAATATGTGGCCCTTACTCTAGTTTTTGTGGTGAGCGTGTAGGTGTATATTTCGGCAATGTGAAGGTTTTTATTCTTTAAATCTGACAACTCTATGTGACATTTAATGGACTTTTTGACTGACCAAGCAAAATATTTAGTGGACATTGCAAATCTCAAATAATATGAGATTTGCAAAACCAAGCTAAAAAATTGCAAAACAAACTAGTGTTCACCCTAAGAATCAAAACCATACCATTGAGGGGGAATTGAACCCCTAAAATTGGTCTTTCTGACTCAACTAACTTGGAGCATCAAACCAAGTTAGCCTACATCAGTCTTCCTATCAGTGTTTTTATTATTGGCAAACATTAAAATGAAAATTTCATCAAAAGTCAGGGGACAAAAGGTAACAGCATCAGATTGCTACATTGCATTCTAGCAAGTAGCCAAAAATATAAATGGAAGATTATAAATTTGTGCTTCATATGCAGTTTATAGCCAGATTTGGCTAAATCTTCCCCACCTATAAACCTTTGAACCACTCCATCTCTGTGTTCATGGGGAATAACAGGAGCCAGGGAGTAGTTGGTGTGGGAATAATCTTCTTTCACTTCCATATAGGCCATGTTATTCAAGTTTCTGATGTGCTTCATGTCCTTCATGATCTTGCCAAAATCACTTATGTCAATTTGCAAGGCAACATGAAGGGAAGTAACATTGATTTTTTTCATGATTGTTGCATGCTGAAAATAATGACAAAAGGGCAAAAGGTCACCTTCGTTGTAACCAAGTGGGGTCTTTATATCCCATTGGTGAGGGAGTCTCCTAACACAAATTAACTCCATTGTTAACCATAACATTCGTGTAGACAACATCAAGTGGTAGTATAGCTTGGCTCATTTAAACATTTTGTGCCATGCATGCAATGAAAAAAAAGAAAAAGAAAAGGTGATTGGGATTCAAAATAATTTTCAACAATTATTCCACACCTCTTCACTTGGTGAAGGATGTGTTGCTAGCAAACAACAAAATCCCATTTTCTCATAGAAATAATTCTCGAACCAAAGTTGCACTTGCGCTCATACATTTAGACACATGTGATCCCATGAAAACAAAATCTTTGAATAGATCTATGTACTTTGTAACATTCATAGACCATGACTTCCAATTCATTACAATTTTCTTTTTCAAGACGAAATCTAATGTGTTTTTAATGTTTTAGTCTTACAAAGCCCTTGTTGGAATTCAAACATGAAACAAAATTAATTGTTTAAGATTCAACAATGGGGGTCTGTATATCTATAGCCATTTTACCAAATTTTGTGAAAACAATGACATAGCTTGACAATATATTTTGCCATATGCACTTGAACAAAATGAGGTGTTAGAATAGAAAAATCACACTTTGGTTACAGTTTCCCACAACATCTTGTAATGGTTAAATTGCCACATACATTTTGGGTTGAAGTTATTGCTACAACTTGTTATTTTCAAAATGCAACATTTCTTTGATTCCTAACGAAACACCATTTGAATAATGGGTAGGTTTGCCATTTCATTTGCATCATCTTTGTGTTTTCAAATGCTTTACATATCAATATGTGCTAAATGCAAAAAGATGAAACCTTGATTCCAAAACATATAAATTCATTATTGTTGGCTATGGGGAGTAACAAAGGCTACCATTTTTATTTAAAATCTGTCTATTTATCTTGCTAGAATGTTGTGACTTGCAATGGAACTTTGTTAGCTTTCATCACATGCACACAACGGACCCTTGGGCCCTTTCCTTGCTAAGTTTGTGTTTCATTGTTTAAAGTTTTGTAACCCATTTCAACTTGTGTTGTTACAAGGTTAAACAATTGTGATTGCATGGGAAGTTGAAGCTTTTGAGCAATTTAGGAACAATGAACTTTGATGTTTGGGCTTCCTAGCTTTAATCCTATCAATTTCAATCTAAAGTGCATTTATGGTCTTCTTGTAGGTTGGAGTAGTTATTGACATGAATGTTTCACAAATAATAATTGTCATGTTTTTTCCAATTCACCAAAAAGTTTTGTGATTGTACAACCTTCCTCTAGAATCTACAGTTTAGAATTTTTGCACCTTCAACCTTGTGAAACCAACTTGTGCCTTCAATTGTTGAAGGTTATGTACCTTAATCCTAGACCTTTGTTTTCAAGTCTTGATTTTTTCATTTTTAAACGGAACCTTTAATGAAGAAATTTATATGTTTCAACTAGAAGGCTTTGTTCATTTAAATCACCCAGAGAAGGTTTGTAGAGTTTTCAAAACTATTTATGGGTTAAGACAATCATCACGAATGTGATATGATAGATTCAATTCTTATATCATGCAAACTAGGTTCACAAAGTGCGTTATTGATCCCAACATCTATATCAAATGTGTTTCAATTCATTTTGTTCTTCCAAGATTTTATGTGGATGATTCAATACTTGCAAATGATGATGAACAAGTTTTACAAGGCATCAAAGGTGAGCTTTCTAATGCATTTGAAATGATTGATATTGGCCCCATTGAATTTTGTTTTTGGATTCAAGTAAGTAGTAATATCACAGACCATTCCATTCATTTGTCCTGAAAGAAATATTTTTCATTTATTTTCAAATGTTTGAGATGTTGGATTGTAAACCTATTGATAGACCTTTATCAATTAGACAAAAAGTCACAAAAGAAATGGGACCAAAAGACATACATGAAGTAAACTTGATGAGTATTCTGCCATATGCTAAAGTTATTTGTTGTAATTTGCTTCATGTATGTAATTATGAGTACTTGTTAAGACCTTGTTTTTTTGGTAGGGTAAGTTGTTTAATTCATGGAAAATCTTGGATTAGCTCATTGGATAGTAGTAAAACATATCTTTCATTACATAGAAGTGACCAAAAGATTTTGGAATCAAATATGGTGGTAAGGTTCAAAGTAAGATTAGTTAACAATTCAAGGTTGAATTGATTCTGATTGGGTAGGAGATCAAGACTTTCATAAGTTTACATTTGAATACATATTTTTACTTCTAGGAGGTGCAATTTGATGGCAACACAAAAATAAAATTTCTATTACCATCCCTTCAATAGAAGTAAAATACATTGTATTTGTTTTAACCAAAAGAAATTGTGTGGCTAACACAAGTCATGAAAGACCTTGGATTACTTCAATTACAACTTCTTCCACTCATGTGTGACAATCAATCATGCATTGTTATCTTAATCACAACTAAATACCATGATTACATTAAACAACTTGACATCAAATACTTTACTTGCATGAAAAGGTTGCAAACTCAAAAATCAAATGTAGATGTTTTCTTATAAAAAAAATGCATGTAGATGTCTTCACAAAAGTTCTTCCCAAATCAAAGCACTAATTTTCTATAAAAGGGATAGGATTGAAAATTCCAAAACTTAAAATATGATTTGTCTTCTCGTTAGATGGGGTGTTAAAGATAGAGATTTATTGAGGTTTAATTCAAATAAACATACCCTTTCATAGTCTAGGGTTGTGTCTATAACTTTTAATTGCATCTTCATTGTTGTGACATGCAATTCATTCTTACCATAAAATGTGCTTTCTCTCTCCTTGTGTATATATGTGCATTTCATAACACTGTTCCCCTCAAGGACTTCACACATGAATGGATCACAAAATCATTATTTCAATAGAACTCATGAGGCCAAAACAATTGGGCTAACATTATTCCATATTTTTGTAAAGCACTGGAAAAAGTTCTTATATGTATTTGAAGGGCCAATTATATCCATGAATATCCTTCATAGAAAAGAGGAAGGGTCTTACATTTACTCTTGTAATCACCACTGTGCTTCATGACAAAACTAAAAAAAAAGGAAAAATTGATGGGACTTGATTGTTAAAGTTTAATTTTGGAAGGCCAACAAAAGCTAGAAGAGATGAAAATATGAGAAGGGACGAAAGACTTGGGACCCTATACTTTCACCTCAAAATATTTGCACATGACCATATTCACAAGTTCACTATTTCAATGGTTGACTTGAGGCCAAGGCCAAAAGCAATCAATAGTTCCATAAATTACCTGGAGAAACATCCTAATGTATTTGTGGGCACCTTATATCCATGAATGTCCTTCCTACAGACTCCTCCAGAACTGGAGAAAAATTAAGCCTACTTATAGGTATGGGATCCTCTCTCACTCTTAAGGAATAGGTGTAAAAACACTCTTGTCCTAGGCTTCATGATCTGCATATGTTATGATAATGTTGGTTTCATGCTTTATGGGTAATTTAACTACTTGACGGGTGCACAAGAAAGCGAAATGAAAGTTGAGGGGTTTAGTGTGTGATGTTGTTTTATAACTTAAATATGTTAAAAAGTAAAGTGATTTTCGTAGGATTTTCAAAGCTTGCCATGTTGTGGTTGTGGGACATGATCAGCTCCTCACATCTTAGTGCAAAGGTAAACACTTCTCCTATAGGTACACCCTTTCTTCTTATTGAGATTGAGCCCTCCTTGGCTTTATGTTATGGTGAGGGAGAATGACCATGAAAATGCTAAGAGCTCTCAAAACATACCCAAAGGCTGTCCATTAGAAATTCAGAAATCATTTATGTGTGATCCTTGGTTGTGAAGTGTAATGTAAAGTGACAAAAGACTTTGATGAGGTGACCTTAACATGGTAGTATAATGCAACCACTTACAATAGTTTAAGTAACTTTATTTGCATTCTATGCACTCTATTGATTTTGTTATACACCTTGTAATTTAGAAGGTGTGCAAGTTGCAAGGTGTGTAAGAGCATACCCAATGGTAGCAGTAAAATGCCCCCTGTACAATAGTTTTTGCATGAAGATATGTAGATAAAGATTGAACTTGTTTGGGGCCTTCATAAGTGTACATATTACCAGGGGCCTCCTAGATAGAGGGCCAATAATTAGAAATGATTGTTTTTGGGCAATATCATAATACCTGTGTGACACCGAAAACAAGGGCTCAAACAAACAAAATGCAAAACACGTATATACTGAACGGCAAATACACTCTCCAAATTTCACATTAGCTTGAGCCACTGGCCACCTAAGTTCCATCCAGAAACCAGCAAAGAAACCGCCTTCTTCATCATAAAAAGGCTTGAGGTTTCCAAGGGGTTAGATCGCTCTGATCTCACTCTCTTGAGCGCACTGGCCTGTCTTTTCAAAGTCTTTAGACCCACACGAATACAAGACCACATTGGACTTCCACGAGAACTCTAGTTCTAGTTTACACATGATACTATAAATCCTTTAGCCCACACAAATCACACGATCTAGTTTCCTTAACACCATCGCTCCACTTGACAAGACAAAAGACAGGAATACAACACATTGATTTCCCCCAGTCACTGTTTCAAGAATCATTACAAAGAACCACACCCATCCTTTGTGTGAACGACCTTGTAAACTCAATGGACTGTTGCAGTTCTTCGGAGTTCCCAAAAATTAGGGTACTCATTCTTGAAAATCAAGACAAGAAAACCCAAATATGAACAAAACCCAAACATAAACTTTTGAAAAGAGTTGCTCGCTATTCTCAAGATCTCTAGAACTTTTCATCATCCCCCCTTCCTCAACCATGAAAACTAGCTTTTAGATAAACACTCTGCCTCCTTGAGTACATTGCACAACAAATAGTTTCGTACTTTTCCTTGAAATAAAAAATTGAAAAAAAAAAAACCAAGTTCAACAACTTCTTTCTTTTCTTTACAAAACAAAAACATGCACTACTTATCTTTTCTGCAGCAAATCCTTCCGTCATTACTTCGCGAAATTTTCGTCGACCACACCTCACTTGGTAGCTCCCTTGCCACACCATCATCTTGCATCCAGCAACAACACATACATACCAAACCGAAGAAAACGACACCAAGGTTTCAATGCTACCAAACATTGGTACATCTTCATTTTGCAACCTTCCTTATCTCCACGTCATCGAGAGCAAAAACTCCTAGCCACCAATAGAAAAGAAAACATATTTCTTTGAAAAAAACCCTAAAACTACTTCCTATTTACATTCAAAACCTTAAAGTTAGAAATTTGTTACACATGTGACACCTCTTTCCTTGATTTATCTATGTCCGCACAAATTTTAGATTTAGTGAAACACCTACAGATCACGCCTAACACATTCCCATTACTTGCCATCAATCCCTTATAGGATACAAACTCAACAGCCATCATCAAACTCTCTGTAGCCCTTTTCATCTTTGTACTTCACAAAGGCAGACGGGCCCTCCCAATTTGCAAGTAGTGATTTATTTTTCCCTGGCTTTTTCATCTTCACCATGGTTCTTCCTTCCTCCAACCCTAGGAATTCTTGTTTTCCTTTTTGTGCAACATAGCTTCTGCACTGCTTGTTCTGTGCTTGGTCCACATTTTCCAACACAGATGAGTGCATATCAAAAATGAGCTTGAGTTTCTCCACCATCAGTTGCGTCATCTCATCCACGGTGAGTTCATCCTTTTGCACATTAGTGAATGTAGAAAGGCCATTGTCACATGTGAGCCTTGGGGTTCTCCTAATTTGCACCATAAAAGGAAAGAACTTGGTGTTGGCCTGGACACCACATCTATAACCAAACAAAATCCATGGTAACTAAAGGTTGCACTTATCTAAATCAGTAGAAGACACCACAAATAATCCATTCTTCAAGGTCTTGATCATTCTTTCCACCATTCCATTGCATTGAGGCCATTGTGGAGCTGTGAACTAATGAGTAATCCCATATTTTTTACACATCAGATCGAATTCAGCCATCCACTCACCTCTAATGTCAGTGAGTATGAATCTGGGCACACCAAATTTGCATATGATTTCCTTTTCTAGAAATTTAACGACAATGGTAACATCATGGTTTTTAACATGTCTTGCTTCACACCACTTTGAGTAGTGGTCTATGGCAACCAAAGCATACCTATTTCCATTTTTAATTTTAGGCAAAGGTCCTGTAGTATCCAGTGCTACCCTTTAGGAAAGGTCACAGACATGAATACTTTTCATTTCCTCAATATCGGATCTAATGCTTCTCGAACTTTTGGCAAGCTAACAGCGTTGGCATTGTCTCACCACCATCCTCACAGATTTTGTTCTGTCATGCCAAAAAAACCTCCTTTTAACCTTAGCCAATGTCCAATCTCCTCGTGTATGCTCTTGACTAACACATGTCTTTCCTTGGGTTTTGGTGCCACCAGATCTTTGAAAAACAATGTATCTTTTCTCCAATGGTAATTCAATAATCTTCTTTTGGCTCAATCAATTTCAACAACATCATCTAGCACTTGATCCAGAGTTCTTCCAGACAACAAGACCATATAGGTTTCATCTTTCGAGATGTCCATTTGTTTCCTTGTTTCTCCCACTCCATTGTCCTCTTCACTGTTACTCACATCAATGGGGTTCATTTTTGCATCCACCATCTCCTAAGCTTTGTAAACCAATCCCTAATAATTATCATCTATTATTGAAGCTCCTTTTGACTATTTTTTTTTGGAATGGGTGCTTCAGCTAAGAGATTGGAATTTTCTTGAGCAAATTCCCCAGAAAAATTAACTTCTTCTTGTCCTTCCTTCTGCATTAGTTCAACTTCAACAGACTGGGATAGGGTGAGGATATGTGGCTTCAAGGTAGAGGAATTCCAGACCTGTACCACATTAGCATCCTTCTTCTCATCTTGTACCTCCATCCCAAAGTTCTCATCCTCATCATGTGAATCAACTGGGTTATGGTTCAACACATCAACATTTTGTGTCAAAGGCTTCTTGACATGCAGGGGTCCAAAGAAAACTCTAATCCTTTTTGATCAAGTCAAAAAGTGGTACAACAATTTTGGCATACCCACATACAAAGTTTCTCTAATATCTTGTCAAACCTAAAAAGGCATGCACATTAATCATAGACTTGGGTATTGGAAAGTCCTTAACAACCTGTACCTTTTTTGGATCAGGATATGAACCTTGTCTGGTCACAACATGTCCTAGAAATATTATTTGTTGTGCACCAAAATAACATTTTCTAGGGTTTAATTTCAAATTTACCTCTTGCAATCGTGTAAGAACAGCCTCCAAGTGTGTAAGGTGTTCTTCCCATGTTTGGCTGTGTATGTTGACATCATCAACAAAGACCTTTAAGATTTGGTCTGTCCAATCTTTAAATACTTCTGCCATGGTTCTGGAAAACGTCCTTGTTGCGTTTTTTAGTCCGAATGGCATCACAGTCCAGTCATAGAAATCAGACTTTGTTATTACAACTATTTTTTTGACGTCATTTAGTGACATTTGGATGTGCCAAAAGCCAGATTACAAATCTAATGCACTAAACCATTGGATGTTTCCCATCTGGGAGAGAACATCATCAATCAACGACATTGGGAATGAATCCCTTTTGGTTTGCATGTTCAATGGTCTATAATCACCACAAAAACGCCTATTGCCATCCTTCTTAACAGGTAAACTAACTTTGCAAGCATATTCAGAGTCACTATTCTTCATCTTACCAAGCTTGATCAATGTCTGAATTTGTTTGTTCATTTCAGCTTCTTCCTAATAAGACAACCTCCTAGGTGTGGTGCGACATGGGGGAAAACCTTGGGTGTCAATTACATGTTCTCCTATTGTACAACACCTTAGTTCCTCTTTGTGCTAAGCAAAGACCTCTTTAAAGTCCTCCAATAGAGTCCATAGCTCCTCAGCTTGGTTCTTATTAAGGGCTTGGTCAAACTTTATCTTGCTCCGTATTTCATCTCACCTTTCATCCCCAGACATAACAACTTGTTGCATATTTGCATGATCTAGATGCATTGGATTAAACACATGCATAGTGATAGAAACTCCCTTGAGTTTTTCTTATTTTTCAACAGCTGCCCATTGAAGCTAATTAGCATAATCATCCCCTTTTGTAATGTATTCCTCCAACAGTCTGTACTATTGATCTTGTAATATCAAATTCACAATTTGATTTGTAGACTTTTGTTGAAGAAGATGGTCTAGTCCTTGGTCTTTCGGATCATCTTTAGATACTACGTCATTTTCCTACATAGTCAAACTGAATTGAGCATCTTCCTCATCATTTTCATTCCCAAATTCAGTTGTGTTGTCATTAGATGATCCTTCATCATCAAGATGGTGCAAACTTGAAAAGCATCCGCCTTTCTAAGTCAATCCCTTCTCAAGCAGGTCCTTTACTTTGAGCTGCTAGAATATCTTGCCAAGACTTTCAACATGTCCCACAAAAGAGGTAGGTTGTGTCTCCCCATGTTGCATAATGTTTACAACATTCAAAGGGAACATCTCCACATTAGCCCCAAGTCCATGCCTAACTTGTATAATGCCTTTTTCTACATCAACCATTGCCCCAATCTTCGTGAGGAAGTCCAAACCTAACAAGAGGTCATATGTATTTGTATCCACCACCAAAAACACCATATTGCAAACAACATTGCCAACTCGCACAAGTATGTCATCTAGCCTTCCTAGAGTAATGGTAATAGTCCTTGATGCTGTCTTGTATGTCTCATGTCTTGAAACCAAATGCATGATCCCAAGCTCTCATACTATACTGGTTGCCATTATTAACATAGATGCACCAATGTCCACAAGTCTTTCAATCATCCCATTGTTGATTTTAACAGGCAAGTGCATGGTTTTACCTCTGTAATTTTTGTTCACAAAAATCCTTTTGATAGTAGTGGTGTTGTAGATAGTGGCAACCTGATTCCTACCAGCCTCTTCATCTTTCCTTTTTCTAGCCAATTTAACCAACCCCTTAAGATATTCCAATTCTGCTGGAATCTTCATGATTGCCTCCATTAGGGTTAGAGAAATCCGGCCTTTCATGAAATGTAGAAGAATTTTTTATCATGCACCAACTTGGGCACTGCTTCCCTGGTCTTGTCTCTTACATCAGCGCCCTCAATTTGTTCAGCAACTCCTTCTGCTTCATTGGCCTATACTGGGAGTCTTTTTTTGGGAATTCTGTTTTCAGATGTCAAATGGTGATTGGCACCTCAAATCCTATTCAATTCATTTAATGTGGCCTCTTCATCATTTACCAACACTTCAAGGTAATTAGCAGTAGAGTTAAAAGGCTTAGTGTCTTTCTTCCTCCAATAGTGATCCTTTGAGTGTCCCATACCATTGTAGATGAACACCTTATGCCATAGTTCTTAGCCCTATGTCCTCCACCGCATTTGCTACACTTAGGCCGCATATCATTGTGCTTTTGACAGGCCACTGTAGTGTGGTCTTCAGCTTGGCATAATTGACACTTAGATGCATTCCCAAAAGAGCTAGCACTTGCTCCATTTCTACTGCCAGATTCCCTAAAGAAATGTATCAAAGTTTCGTTCAACATTGATAACTATTTATCCATAGATGACTCACCAATTACATCTTCGTCCTTCTCCTCCCTAAGGGAATCATATGGTGTCTCCCCCAAATCTCCTAGCACCCTTTCTATCTCTGTTACTGTAATCACCATTTCCTCAATGTTTGTCTATGTTTTGAGCACACACAATCTTTTAAGTTTTGGCCTTAGTCGAGCCAGAAACCTTCTTCTTTGCTCAACATCTCCGATCTTCTTTCTGAAAGAATTTATCTAACCTTTCAAAATACTTCTTAACCTGCTCTCTAGGTTCTTGTTTGATTGCATCAAGCTTGACACGGATCTCATTCACATCAAGATCACCAAACTTTTGAACAATTGTAATTTTTAGGATAGTCTAATCTGTCGATGGTGGATTGAGCTTTTTGAACCACTTTTTAGTTCTGTCATGCAAATTCAATTTGATTATCTTAAATAACTTATCATCATTGAGATCTCTGACCTCAGCTGCCATGGTTAGACGCTCAGCCTAATCGTTTACATCCTCATGGTCCTTGCCCCAATACAACTTGTCCATACCTTGAAGACTAGTCATGGTGATTAGTTGGATCTTTGCTTAATTAGTGAAAACTATTAGTATATATTGTCTAAGGAGAATCTGTGCAAGTGCAGAAACCCTTATGATCACAAACACTACAATTCCATTTTCTTTTTACAATGTGCTTAGTACACAAGGTATTCCTTCTGCCTATGTCGTCATTACAGGACCCAAGGGGAAGGGATTTTGGTGAGGTATTAGTACTTGGAGCCTGATTCAGATTACCACATCACATAGCCAAAAATCTACTATATCCAGTGTACAAGCACTGAATGCCAACATTGGAAAGGCATTGCTTGACAATCCTATTTCCAAATCTAACCTTCATCTAAGTTATTAATGAAAGATTTAGAATCATTTTGAAAATAAGTTTCAAATTCTAGGAATTCAAAGAGAGAGTCCTACTTGGATTATTGGTGAATATCAATTAATTTGGTGATTATAGAGTTTGTATTGTGTTTTTGGAAAAACACAACTATGTTAAAGGATATGATTCTAATAGGTTTCTAGAATTCATGACATTTTCCTAAACAAAACCTAAAGGTCATCTTACATTTATCTATCAAAAGAAATCTTGCTGATTTCCTTTTGCTATTGGAATAAGATCCTAAAAAATAATTAGCAAAGGTGAGAAGGTTTGTTCATTTGAGCTATCTAGTTGCCATGCTTGTTGAAGCTCAATGTTCTACCAAAGTTTCTAGCACACCAATCGTGACGATAGACCAGATGCTTCAACTCTGAGAATCCTGTCACCTAGTTGGAACAAGATTTTGATTTCAGGAATGAAAAATTTAGTGAAATGATCAGAAGATCTTATAAAATAAGGTATCCAGATGTCTCCAACCCTAGGAACTTCCTTGGTTCCATCTGACACAATGTGGGTGGATTTATGCAAGATACGAGGTGAAGTGAAACTGTTGCTACAACTTTGCACTTTTGTACTAGCCACTTGTTCCATCTTGTGACTTTACCCACACTTTCACCCTAGACACACATCCATTGTGTTTGACTTTGACGACAATGTCTCCAACCTGTGCCTCTGCAGGGTCAAATCCCACCATGGTAAGCACCCCAAATCCAAACAACCTTAAGACAATAGATCCTATTTGAGGGAATAGTTCATTGGGAGAGTTGTTGAAACTCCTAATAGTCTGTTGATCATGGATTATTTGAAGATCAATGACAAATTGGTCCGAATTATAATTAGACATAGTTTCTCGAGACATAACACCTACTAGCACACATAATGTTGTTCCAAACTAATAGGTGTTCACTGAATTCAACCTGCTTTAATACCAAAAACGGAGGCTCAAATAAACAAATTGCAAAACACGTATATATTGAATGACAAATACACTTTCTGAATTTCACATTGGCTCGAGCCAGTGGCCACCTAAGTTCCGTTCGAAAATTAGCAAAGAAATCGCCTTCTTCATCATAGAGAGGCTTGAGGTTTCCGAGGGGTTAGATAGCTTTGATCTCACTTTCTTGAGCCCATTGGCCTCTCTTTTCAAAGTCTTCAGATCCACACGAATCCAGGACCACATTAGACTTCCACGGGAACTCTAGTTCCAACTTACAGACGATACTATAAATCCCTTAGCCCACACAAATCACACGATCCGGTTTCCTTGACACCATTGCTCCACTTGATAAGATAGAAGATAGGAATACAACACATCAATTTCCCCTAGTCACTGTTTCAAGAATCATTACAAAGAATCACACCCATCCTTTGTGTGAACGACCTTGTAAATTCGATGGATTGTTGTAGTTCTTCGGAGTTCCCAAAAATCAGGGTACTCGTTCTTGAAAAGCAAGACAACAAAACCCAAACACAGACTTTTGAGAAGAGTTGTTGGTCATTCTCAAGATCTCTAGAACTTCTCATCATCCCCCCTTCCTCAATCATCAAAACTAGCTCTTAGATAGACACTTTGCCTCCCTAAGTACATTGCGTAGCGGATAGTCTCGTACTTTTCCTCGAGATAGAGATTTAAAAAAAAAAAAAACCAAGTTTGACAACTTCCCTCTTTTCTTTGCAAAACAAAAACCTGCACAACTTATTTTCTCTGTAGCAAATCCTTCTACCACTGCTTCGTGAGATTTCTGTCGACCACACTTCACCTGGCAGTTCCCTTGCCACACCATCATCCTGCGTCCAACAACAACACATACATACCAAACCGAAGAAAATGACATTAAGGTTTCAATGCTACCAAACACCGGCGCATTTCCATTTTGCAACCTTCTTTATCTCCATGCCGTTGAGTGCAAAAACTCCCAGCCACCAATAGAAAACAAAACATGTTTCTTTGAAAAAAAACCCTAAAACTACTTCCTATTCACACTCAAAACCCTAAAGTTAGAAATTTGTTACACTTGGACTAGTTCGACATGCTTTTGTCAAATATTTAATGAATTTTTAGAACTTTCATTTGATATTTTTGTTTTAATTATTTTTATTTTTGATAAAAAATAATTTTTGGATATTTTGACAATAATAATCTTTGAAGCAATGTAATAAATATCTGAGATAGTGTAAATTAGTGCATAAAAAAATATTTCTAAAACATTCGAATTTTTTTTTTCTTTGAAATTTAATAAAAAACTAAATTTTGTGAATGTTCAATAGATGAAAGTTAGGGTTTTAAAAACTTTCAATTTAATTATGTACTTTTTTCAAACTTTGAACAAAATAAAAATAAAAATTATTAGTGTAAAATTGGTCCAGATATTTATAATAAATAATTAGTTCTCATTAGCCAACTATTATGATTGGCCCAGGTGGTGGGAGTTGAATAGTCTCTCACTTTGTATTGTCCATCTTTTTATGTTCATGGGTGGGGATGGGGGAGAAAAAGTGCGCACTGAATGTGCTAAATGCTAAATACTGGTAAAGGGCTTCCCTTGGGCATGCTTTAAGGCAATCAATTTTATGCAAATGCAATTGTATAAACTGTTGTAGACAAGGAATGATTAGAACATAAAAGAGACAGAAATTGTCACCTTGGGTTTCTTGTTCATTCCAATTTTGCATGCAAAAGTTCAAAATCAAATATCCTAAATTCACTCCAATGAGCTCATTAAAATTGCATGATTCTAAAATGCTTGGGTTCCAATCTGGAGTCAGTTTTTGGTTTGGCACAGTTTCTGGCAGTTTTTTTAATTGTTTGAACAATTAAAAAAAAACCCATCACCATTCGGGTCAAATCTTTCTTGGGATGCTTGCTGATGATGGTCCCATAAACAGGATGAAAAAAAGAACTGATGTAGCCGACTCCATACCTCTTATTATATAGGCGACATATGAAAACTATTTCCATTTGGATGTAAATGATGAAACCCTGCCAAACTTTATAAAAAGAAAGCACACACCCAAGCAAAGGAGAGAAAAACTTTCAAGATCACAAAACTGAAAAAAAAAAACCCCCTGGTTGGCTAGCAAAATCCATTGCATTAAAAAAAATTGCAAAAGAAAATAAAAGAAAAAGAAATAGACCTACTTTAATTGGATTGATTACGTAACCAAAAAAGGGCAAGTAAAGTGTCGCACACGTCGCTTGTCGCGGTGCTTTCGCTCCCAGTTTTGTGGTGCTCTTTGCAAATCCGCTTTGTGAGTCGCGCGCTCTCGTGCGCACTTAAACTGCGAATAGAAGGCGAAGAAAACGAGAGAGTTTTGTGCATTTGTCGGTGAATTCGAGAGCGGAAAATTGCGGGCGAAAGTGATCTAATTCGCTTGGAAATCGGAGACTTATTTGCTTGCTTTTGTGAAGAAGAAGAAGAAGAAGAAGAAAGTGAAGGAGAGAGGAAGGTAGCAAGCAAGCTCTTGGTAGAATTTAGTTATGGATTTATTGGAGAAGGAAGGGGGGAAGACGAGGAAGCTGGAAAAGGAAGATGTAACGGGGAAGGTTGCATTGATAACGGGAGCATCATCTGGACTGGGAAGAGTGTTTTCGGTAACTCTTGCGGAGAGAGGATGCAACGTCGTCATCGCAGCTCGGAGAGTTCAGCTTTTGAAGACGCTGTGCGAAAGAGATTAACGCTCTTGCACATGCGTATTCTTCGACTTTGGACACAAGCGAAAAAGGGGCGTCAGGCTGCTCCATGAGGAAAGCTGTGATTGGTTCAACTCGATGTAAGTGCCGAGGCAAGTGTGGTCCACGCCGTTGAGGAGAAAGCATGGATATCTTTCGGTTTCATTGATATTCTTCTCAACAACGCTGGTTTCAGAGGTGCGCCGTTTGTTGCAAAACCGTTGTCCTTTCTTGTTGTTTTTCCGGATCTGTCCTTGTTTCTGCCATTGATGTTCCTCATAAGGGAAGGGAAAAAGAAGCAAACAAGTTGACGTAGATTTAGTCGCGATGCTGATGGCACATACGTACTCCTGCTGCTTGTCTCGCTTGAGAATCTCATTGAAAGAAGAACATTGTTGGTTTCAGGGGTGCATTTTCTGCAAAACTGTTGTCGTTTGCTTTTGGTTTCTCCCGGATGTCCTTGGTTCTGCCATTCATGTCGCTCATAAGGAAAGGGAAAGAAGCAAACAAGTTGACGTAGATTTAGGATGCAATGTTGGTGGCACATACGTACTCCTGCTGCTTGTCGCTTGATAATCAACCTATGAAGGAAGGTAGTTTGTTTGTTTTGTCTGTTTTGTTTGTTTACGAAGGAAGGATGTTTGTTTGTTTATGAAGGAAGGTAATTTGTTTGTTTTGTTTGTTTATGAAGGAGGGTAGTTTGTTTGTTTTGTTTGTCACATTAAGATCTCCCAAATCACTGCCCCACTTGCTGTGCTCTTGGTACTGTTAGAAAGCCCTTAATGAGTAGGGGTCCACTGAGTTGGTTTCGTAACCTAAGGTGGAGAAGTTACTGAATATTGAACAAAATTTTCGCTGAAAATTCAGTTAAATCAAAACTAAAAATTATAGGGGAGTTTGGGCAGTCTCTTGGTATTATTGGAAAGCCCTCAGTGAGTAGGATTTAATGAAGGTGATATGGAAATTTTTAGACCTAAGGTGTGGGAGATACTGAATTTTGAGAACTTTTTAGTCATTGAAAATTCATCTAAATTTTAAAAAAATGATTTCTGGAAGGAATATTGGTTAGGTCACCAGTTCACACTTGGGCCAACAGCACAGGCTACACTAGTCTCATTGAAAGAAGAACGTGTAAATCACATTCTACTTGATGATTCCGTTGCATAAACCTCATTGCATGTGTGAGAGAAACACATCATCACATGATTCCATTGTATAAGCTAATAATGACCAGGGAGGTTTCCACAGAAAAGAATGCGTTGCGCATCAGGAAACAGGAACACAAGAATCCTGCAGGGGCTCACCTTCTAGAGCCTATGCACTAGGGTTTTCCTGCCAGTACTCAAAATTCAGCTGAAATTCAATGTGTCATATCCAGAGCAATTCTCGGTGCAGATTAGGCTATCTCAATCAGAGACAGGGCATTCAAAATTGGCATCAGGCAAAGTTCAAGGAAGCACCAACTAGTGCACTCTGATGAATTCTGGAATAGCAGTTCTGAAATAGGCTCTGCTCTCTCCAGCCATGCGTTTAGCTATTCCTTCATAATAAAAGTCTACATGAACAGAGTGATCAAAGAGATTGGCATTTGATGAGATTTAATAGGGTCCAATGACGGGATGCAGGGACTGTGAAGGACGTGCTGGAGTTAGATGAGGCAGATTGGAATGATGCTATGCACAATGTCAACTTATGTGGAGCATGACTGATGTCAAAACCTGTTGGCCAGTGGATGCGGGCTATGAAAAGGAGAGGTTCTTTTGTCAATGTCTCATCCATTGCACATCTTCATAAAGGCATGCTTCCTGGTGGGTTTAGATATGGCACATCAAAACTGGGCTTGATTTATTTGACTAAGGTGATGATGTGTTTTTCCTCTGTGTGGGATTTTGTTGTGAGTTGCAATGATTTACTTTCATACATTGACTTCTAGGTTTCCAATTGTCTTCACTGTGTTAATCATCAGTTTTCTGTCTTGGAAAGTAGCGGATGAATTACATTAGTGCTTTGCAAATGGCTGCAGGGATTCCTCATAACAAAATTACTAGGATATCCTACTAGTGGAAGTGTTTTCTGAAGGTTTTTTTTGGGGTTTAGGGACCTGAGCAAACAATTGCTTGTTTGTTTTGGAGTGAAGTTAGAAACGCAGAGGTCTATGCTAGGATTACCCACACAACACAAGATACCATCACTTAAAACACTGGAAACCTTATAAGTCTACTACAATCTGGTCAGTCAAGCACCAACAAGGTGCCAAGCAGCTCAAGCTGCTACAGCAGGCAAGTCCAGACAGCAATTGGCTTGTCTTTTGCCTAGTACACCCAAGAGAGCCATCACTGCCCATTGGAGAAGCTTGTAAACCCAAAATTGTAGCATGTCTGGTGCAAAAGGTGCCCATATCCTTTCTTTTCAAGAGGGATTCATTTTTGTTCCTCTTGCATTAGTCAGTTTACAGATCAAGAACAAAGAACTCCCACAAATAATTTCTTGCATTTGTGTATTTAATGTTTTTCATTTGGCCACTCTTTATGAATCCTTGTATGCATTACATCATACACAATAGTCACATGTAAATCATAAAGAAATAACATATGTAATTTATGACCCCACAACAAAGGTGAGTTGCAATATCAATGGTTGATGGGGTGGTCTACAACACATGTTATTCAACAAAATGAAGATGTGGTTTCTTTCGTGAAGCCTCAAACAGAATGTTGTTTTGTTTCCAACTAGCTTCACCATTTGTAAATTGGCCTCATTGAGGAACTATGTATTTCTGTTGGTGGTAATTGCAGTCAACTATTGCTTCCCTGCTGTTTCCCAAATGTCAGAGAAATTTAAGATTCAATATCTTCAATAATGTTTTGTGTTCAAAATCTGAGCAAATTATGTATAGCAGTTCCACACCAATTCGATGAAGTCAGTAAGCAATGGGAAGTAGTGTTCTGATATTTTGTTGACCACACTCCAAAGGGCATGGCAATACTCATTTGTGTCTCCCCACTCCTCAGCCATTGTTCTACAAGATTGTGTCATTGCAAGTTGATTTTTACTACTGGAATTGAAACCTATGATGTTAACCCTCCAAATCAGGGACTTGCCCAACACTGGTTTTTATGTAAAGGGATTGTTGTTGTCAAGCCATTACACCCAGAGAACCGAGGGCATACCCTGAGGTCCAATGTTTGATGCCCTAATAGCATCTCTTTCCCCTGCTGAACAACTGAAGAATATCATCACTTGATGCCCTGACAGGATCTCTTTTCCCTGCTGAACAACTGAAGAATATCATCACAGACATACAAGGACACCTTTTGTTGTAGTGTTGAGATTGACCAAAATCAATGATCAGTGTTCCTTGTCAATGAGACCCATTGCATGGAGATTACAAGCAGACCTCCTTGCATCAGCCTGCTGGGGGAAATTATGCTTGGGGAGGTCCTGCAAATAATGAAGTAATAATGAAGTCTACACCGAGGTTGTTATTAGTGTTGGTGGTTAGTGACTTCCATGAAGAACCTCTGGTTTTGGTTCTAAAGAATAAATTAGAGTGGTTTTGGATTTCAAGTACAATTCTTCAAGAATACAAAATCTTGGTTTCAGTTCTGGGTATGGTTCTTCAAAAAAAGCAAAATCCCAATTTTGGTTTTGGTTCTAAAAATCAGTTCCAGCGTGGTTCTGAGTAACTTGGATCAAACTAGTGATCAACTGCCAGTTAACCTCTGATTAGCCCCTGGTTCTAGTCCACTTTTTCAAAATTTTTTCTAAATTCTGAAGTTGGTTCCAGTTCCAGTTCTTTAAAATTTGAGATCCCATTTCTGATTCAGTTTTGATACTTAACAAAACCGAAAACCTAGTTTTGGTTCCAGACCCTGTTTCAAAAATCAGATTTGATTTGGATTCAGTTTTTACTAACCTGCAGTTCCAACCCTCCAACCCGGGTACCCACCCAACACTTGTTATGGGTTGGGTGGAACTTGATGCAACAATTTCTCCTGTTCTAAAATTATCATCTTTTGTGTTAATAATCCAGTGTGCAGCTGTGAACCCTAAACCCTAACTTTTTGCAAGATGTGATGCAATGTCTTTCAAGAGATTAAAGGTGTAATTTTCCATTTGAGAATTTCATTCAATATTGCAAATGTTTCTATTTCATAACATTACAATAATGGACCAACACAACATTTGGTATGGTTATGATATTTTCATTTCATTTGAAATAGTGTGCAAATCCATGTACGTTCTTTTCAGTATACAACTTGATGTGTCATTGACACTTATAAGATATACACTTGATAATAGTTTTTTGCTGATCAGTGGTTGCAATATTACTCGGTAGTTTGTTTTGATCTCAACATCTACAACTCATCTTTTGGACTCAAGTAGTAATCTCCAAAACATACCTATGATTCATCACAATCCATTGATCCAAATTAATCCTTCCATGAACTCCTAAATGAATTCTTGTCCAAAATAATGTGAAATTCGAAAATTAATTCTCAAATATGGGGACTTGTCATTTAGATCATCTTGCAACATGAGATTCAATACATAGATCAAGACCTTTTGATGCTGGAAAGTCCTACTCCATATGTCACAAAAATAGTCCAAGGCTCTTGAAACCAACCAACATCTCACTATGTATATGACACTTGCTATTGCTCGGTGATTGATGGTCATGGCTTATAAGTCTTTCAATATAAACATACATGGTCATAAAATATTCTAGAAACAAGCTTCAATTCCACTTATTGAGTGTTGAATTCTAAGGAACTTGATTAGTATCTAACTCTTTAGTACTAACATGGTAATTGATGAAAATGTCCTTAGAGTTGGGTTTGGTTAGATATTTGATAGTCAATTGTACATTATTGATTATTCCAATAATTAGAACGTTATGTTAGATTGAATGTACACAATACATTACCATGCACATCATCAAGGTCCAACTTTCTCTATTGTAACGTATTCTATTGTAACGGATGTTGATTTTGGGTTCAAAACTTTAGTATAAAATGCAATGATATTGGCCTTCTCTAACACCACATTACCTCTTGCAACTTTTAGCGTTCAATCACCTTGTGAACTAGCAACTTCAAACAAACCATTTTGTGAGGGTCTTGTTTTTCTTGGGGGTCTAGTTTTGGGTGGTCTGCAAACAAATTTTGTGCTAGTCGTTCTTTTGTGTGACACAAAATCAACAATGGCAGGCCCTTCAACTTCGTCTCGAGTTCTATCAGTTTTTTCAGTCATGATCATGCTGCAGATTGTTCTTGTTGTTTCCACCAATGTGTGTGGGTCGACCAATGGGAACAAATCCTGTACTGGACCAACGGGGGACCAATTGTGTTGTAGTGTAAGTGGTGTTTGCGATCATGTGTTTTGCTCAGAACCGAGTTTGTGCCAAGGGAGTGACACTGGAGGTTACAATAGCCCTGGCCCAATACTTTGCTACAGTAATTCAAAATCAAAGGGCACAACCCCTGCTGCTCAAGCTACCTTCAACGTGCCTTCAAAGCCATTCCCACGAGCCACTGCCCATGGAACGCATGAATCTCTTCCCAACAAGGGAGTTTCAACACTTGGTGCTCGAGTTCAGGCTGATGGCTCAAGTGGCTCTTCACACCCGTAATCTTCTTAGTCCACAACCTATTATGGACACAATAAACACCTCTTTTTCCATACTATATAGATCCAAAGTTCATGGTTCAAATACTTGAACTTCTTTTTCCAATTAGTTGTCTTCAATCTAATAAAACAGGAAGAGTCATTCTAGCCTTATGAGATTTCAGCAAGCTCTCTTAGATTTGGCTCTCCAACAGCAACAAATTGGACTTTAAAATTATATGTTTTCTATATTAACTGTGGCAACTATCTTTGTGATTTAAATGTCTGGGTTTTTTGTATTGAAAGAGTTCAATCCAATTTTCAATCCCTAAAGACCTTACCACCTTGCTTGTTTGGAGAATATGCTTTGACTTTCTTTTTAGCTTAAAAACTTCTTCCTTTTTACGTGTGGCACACCTTTGGAATTCTTGACCATGTGGAGCTTTGAGTTACATGTAGAAATTGCTACAATAATTTTAGTTTCAACAGTTGGATTCAACACAAACTTATGTGGACAGTTTCAATATAGATTTGAATCTAGTTTTAGAGAAAATGGAATTCTAATAATTGTTATAGTATTCTAATATTAAACAATAACAATAAAGTTTTGAAATAAAGGACTTTCAATCCAAAGACCCATATTCAATAGCTCTAGCAAAATTTTATAAGAAGATTCACCAATTTAAAGAGCATGTGAGAGGAAGATGCTTGTAATTTGTCTTTATCATGGTCATTTGAAATTGCAGTGGGATAGGTACTTCATAAATGGGCAATAAGTATGAAGTACCCTTTCTTCCTCAATAACATAGATTTTACCAATATTTTTTTTGGAGAAATTCACTTAATTAATAAGGGCTTAAGGATATCATGAGCAAATCTTAGATTAAGCTTTCAATGTATTTGTGACTGCCAAGTTCATTTAAGATGAGAACTTGAGATAAGTATTCCTAACATGATCCCCCAATAAAATTGCCCAATGAATGTTGGTTAATAAGGCCTGCTTTACACTAGGAGTCAGGGCCAATGCTCAACCGAAATCCAGCATTCTTATTGGTGCAAAAGTTGAAATCAGCCCCAAGGGCTTTACACTAGGAGTCAAGCCTGAAACATGAAAAAAAAATTTCAATCTGCCCCAAGCTACTGATAAATGCTGAACTTTATGGCATTGTATTCGCCCCAAGGCTGAAAAAAGGATACCATCAAATTTGGGAGCCCAATTTGCAACCCTTGGGGCCAATGTTCCAGCATTTATTAAAATTCTTACGGCAATGTTCTAACATTTATTAGTAACTTGGGACCAATTTGCAACCTGAAAATGCTCAAATTTGGCCCCAACTGTTTTTGCCCCTGACTCCTTGTGTAAAGCGGGCCTAAGATGTAAGAATTGCACATGTGGAACACTATGAAAATAAAATTGACCCAAACTGCATTAGGGCCAAACCATGTGCATTTGCATAATTGAAAGAACAAGCCTAGTAAATGAAGTAAACCATGTGCATTTGCATGATTGGCAATACATTCCATATGGCTGAAAGCTATAAAGTTGCAAAATGCTGCAAAATTGAAATTAAGGGCATTTCCAAAATCATTGTGACTTAGCTCATGGCATTATATAATATTAACAATGTGGCCAAAAGAGGCACTAATATTGTGAAAGGAACTTAATCTGTTTGTGAAGCTCTGTTCCACTCATTAGATTCTGAAGACCTCTGACCTTATGTGTTGTTGATGTTATTAGGAGGTTCAAATGATACTTTGCCTTTGTTTTCTTGCAACTTTATTACAACTTACTTGAGCCTCATTAGATGCTTCAAAGAAGGGGAAAAAAACTGAAAATGTTAGCTTTGCTTGTATAACTTGGATAACTAGTCACGATATGATCCTCAGGTGGGTTATATGAGGAAAGTGCTCTACTGAGACGGTCTCTGAGGATGTGCTTTATTGAGTGATCAGAGAGAAAAAAGACCTTGAACTTCTGAAAATTTGGGTCGAATGTCGCTCTTATTTCCAAGTTGCTGTATTGTAGCAGAAATTCTCTCTGTTCAATGGGCTATTCCCAATTGGTTCACCATATTTATTCCCAATTGAGTTCCCAAGTGTTCTCAACAGCTGTGTTAATCATGCTTATGGAGCCACCATAGGCCCCCAAATAGGTCCATTCCTAGCCATTCATGTAACCTAATCAATGGCTTTTCAGATGGGGCAATTGAAGGACTAGTTGATCAAAGGGGAGGATCCTTGTATCTTGAAGCATCATAGATTGTATGGTTTATTGGGCCCATTAGGGCAGACAGAAGGGGTTCATCTACCCTCCCCAAAATGGGCAACTAGTACCACATGGCTCCTGCACCCACTTGCACATGTCTGGTTGGAAAACATGCACAACTGGGTACCTAGTCCATATACACAGTGGCATTTTAGGACAAATTGTGGTGACAAGTTCTAAGATGCTATTTACTGACTTTGAAAGCAGATGGTGCATTCACACATCATAGTTTCAAAGTAGCAGTTGTTGCAAACATGAGGAATTTGGTGTGTGGTACCTTGAGACTAGTGTTCGGTGAGTATATTGATTACAAAATGTTGGCTGGATAAGGCAAGATTCAAATTTTCAACACCTATATAAGCCAGGTAAAGGTATATAGGCTTCAAAAAAGTTTCAAGCTGGGTAAGGGTGTCAAGGTTTTGCAAAATTATCAGGTCATATAAGGGTAAAGGTAAATGATGAACATTTGCCTAGTTCATAGGTAAAGGTAGGGTAAACATTTCATCATTTATCTTCTACGTATTATTTGAGTATAAGTGTATAAATGAGTGACAAAAAAATATATATACAATTATGGACCATTTCAAAGGTACTTTACTTGTGCAATTTTTATTGCAAATATGACATGAAATTTCAAACATTCAAAGCATTTTTAGAATGGCGCATGGTAGTAAAATCTAAAAGGGTTGGAAAAACATATGGTAAGAATTTTTTTCATAGTAATTGATGTAATGAATAAAATCTAAATGCCCAAAAATAAAAATAAAAAAATAATTGTACATATTCAGTAATTACTTGAACAAATCCATCATAACCATGTACATTGTAAAATATGAAAATGCATATGTGCTATATATTGATTTTGGCATATGGCCTTTGTTAACCCCATTCAAACAATTATCTTCTCCTAAGTAAAGGTAAATCTCACCTATATATGAGCCAAGTAAAAGGTGAGTTTGGAATATTTACTAGTCGAGTAGAGTAACAAAATTTTTTCAGACCAAGTAGGGTGTGTATTTATTGTATTATATACTTGTGGATATATCAAGGTAAACGATTTACAAACATTGTAGTCTATCAATTGCCATAACACAAAGTGAGTTCTGATGAGATTAGAGAGTTGGCTAGTTCTAAGATCTGGCCTCAAAAGCATCTGATGTGTTGGGACTGTTGGGATGCTATATGACAACATGGTCATTTGTTTTTTCATCTCTCGAATGGGTACTAACTACTAACTAGCTTTGGGCAAGTATATGGATTATCATATCCCAACATGGTTTTCAAATTTCACAACATTAGTAACACTATATCTTATTGTGACAAAAAAACTAAAGCGCAAGACAAACATAATACAAATCATATACATACTAAATAGCAAATACATTCTCAGAGTTTCACAGTTGCATGAATTGGAGACCACCCAAGTTTTGTCCAGTAGCCACATAAGACATTGCCTTCTTCATCAAAGAGAGGCTTGAGGTTTCTAAGGGGTCAGATCGCTGTGATCTCTCTCTTGAACCCACTGGCCTTCTTTCATCTTTTCAAAGTCTTCAGACCACACAAACCTAAGACCACATTGGACATCCATGGGAACTCAAGTTCTTGTTTACATTCGGTGCTGTAAATCCTTCAACCCACACAAATCACATAATCCAGTGTTCTTGACACCATCCCTCCACTTGACAAAGCATAAAAACAGGAAGATAACACATATACATTTCCCCCAGTGACTGTTTCAAAAAGTCTTACAAAGAACCATAATCCTCCTTTGTATGATTGACCCCGTAACTTTAATGGACTATTGCAGTTCTTCGAAGTTCCCAAAAATCATGGTACTCTCTCATGAAATGCAAGCCAACAAAACCCAGATACAAATCAACTCAAACACACACTTTGAGAAGATTTTTTGGTCATTCTTGAAACCTCTAAACTTCTCATCATCCCCTTCATCAATCATCAATACCAACCCTTAGATAGAAACTTTGCCTCCTTGAGTACATTGCACAATGAATTTTTGTATTTCCATTCGAGATAAAGATCTAAAAACCAATCTTCCACAACCTCTTTGAAAACTAAAAGCCAAAAACCACACTACTTATTTGCACTATTGCACATCCTTCCATTGTTGCACCGCAAGATTTCCGCCAAGCACATTTCACTTGGCAACTCCTTTACCACACAGTCATCTTGCGTCCAACAGCAACACATACATACCAAATAGAAGAAAATGACACAAAGGTTTCAACGCTATTAAACACCACCGCATTTCCATTTAGTGATCTTCCTTGTTTCTACACCGTTGAGAGCAAAAACTCGCAACAACCAACAGAAAAAAAACAAGCGTTTTTGAAAAACCCTAAAACCACTTTTTGTTCGGATTCAAAACCCTAAAGTTAGAAACTTGTTACATTATATCATTAAATTTCATTCCCAACTTGTTATTGGCATATGTACCTTCAATTCTAACTTAATTCACGCATTCCATGACACAAATAAACTCACACATACTTTAAAGACATAGATAGACATAGACCTTCAAAGACAAAAATAGATGTTCAAAGACACATACATAAGCTTAAAAAATAAACAAACAAAAGAAAGAATGCAAAACCTTAAAGACATAAACATACCTTCAAAAAATAGACAAACAAAAGAAAGCAGACCCCCAAGACATAGACATACCTTTAAAAAAAAAATAGAAGAAAATAAGACCCCAAGACATAAACATACCCCCAAAAAACAAATAGAAATTGATTTTGAAAATCAAACAAAGTCACAAACATATTTTTAAAAAACCATACACAAACTAACCCTCAAAGCCAAAATAACATGCCCATTTTGCAAATTGAAACACAATGAAGACATGAAAACATCACAATCCAAAACAAGGAAAGTTGTTTATGCAAAACTTTACACATGAATCATTTCATCATCTTTAGACTCACCTAATCTTCAATTATATTTAAAGAAAGACCTAGGGCTTATTACCATATCTATGTAATCAAATACATTCCTTCTTCAATAAGGTTGTTTAGGCACCTTTTGGTGGGAAAGATCATTCATTTTATTTTTAAGAGCCAATTTGTTGTCCATGTTATGAAGATGTTCAAATGACATTTTGCCTTTTGCTTTCTTGGAACTTTGTTATGATCTACTTTGGCGCATTATTAAGTGCTTGAAAAAAGGAAAAAATAAATAAAAATATTGTCTCCTACAAGAAAGGTAATAGATTAATTGCAATACATCTTATATCTCAAGTACAACATAACCAACACTATGTTAATTTTATATTAAACTTCCAATTGCACAAAAACACATGTGCAATAATCAACATAGATTTTAGCCAAATTGAATGTAAATCACCATAGAAACACAATTCCTATTTTAAGCCATGGATTCAATGTGGATGAGATTTTTTTGAATCCTCTTATGAGCTACCATGGTCTTTTGTGGGCATCATAGACATATAATTAAACATGTTCAACCTAAAGATAATCCTATTTCATCCCATCAATTTGTTTAATGAACCCCAAACATTCCCATTTCCAAAAACTAAAGGTCTGACAAGTGGTTAAACTACTAAATAACTACAATAGATAGCCCATGAAATTCATACAATAATTTTCACTTAGAGCTCTTGTAAATACAAGTACTCATTCCCATTCTTAGCATAATTCCAACAATTCACATTACACAAGATGAAGTGTGACCTAAAAGAAAAACTTAAAAAAGAAAAGAAAACAAGTGATAGTCTTTCATTCAGTGTTGAATGGTTATAGTAATCATGTATGATTGTGTGTTTTTTGTTTTAGATAGTTTTCATTTGTAATGTTTTCTGTTTTTGATGCAGGCATTCATGAGATGATCTAAATTGTAGGCACTTGGTTTAATATGTTTATGATGAACTTACTTGCTTATCAACATTGTTTTCTTGTTTTTCATGGAGTGGTTTCTAGGATTGGCTATGAAGATTTAGTGATGGATGGAATTTAAGTTATTTAGGAGTTGACTTTGGTGCAAGAAGACGATAGAAAACCAAAGCTAAGTTGATAGGCAATTTGATAGTGTGGTTGTTTAATATTTTGTTTCTTTGTGAGGCATTTGTGAAAAGAATGCTTGTGTTGTGTTCTTGATTTTTCAATTTCTTCCATTACATTGTTAGACTAGGGTTTTAGGAATGTTCATGGATTGGTGGTGGAGATGATGCAAAATCATAAGGAATTCGTTGAAGGGTTCTTGATGGCAGTGTTTGAAGAATGGATGGGCTAAAGCAATCTTGTCTTGGGTAACAAATTGGGTTGAATTAAAGGAGTGAGTACCATTGTTGGCACTTTGATTAGGGATTTCAAAATAGTTCCAATTTAAATTTTGGGCTATAGTTGGAATATTTCATGGATATGAGATTGATTTGGGATTGATCTTGTGAAAGTTCCTAGGATTTTCTATTAATGTTGGGGATAAAAGCTTGCCAGTATCACGTGGTCACTCAATGAAAGTGAATCTAAAGAGATTTTGATCCACTAAAATCTTTAGCATTTTATTCTAATAAATAGTTAGTGTAAGGAGTTAAAGTTTAAAATACAACAAACCTTGATTTGGTTCCTTTCTTTTGTGTCTTTTGTGTATTGTAACGGACTATATGTTTCATAGAAATCTAATTATCTTTTCTTTTTGGTTATAGAATTTCTTTTCAAGCACAATCATGGATGAAATTATGATGTTTCTACAAACTAGTTCAATAATCCCCTACACTTTTCATCACTTCCACATCTAATGCCTAATCTATGTATGCATGAACTTTTTTGATCTTTCATCATAAAATTTGGCATAGTGAAAACTTCAAACAAGTGACCAAAAACCAAAAAAATAGTCTAAAACATTCATCTCCCAAAATTGTTCACAAAAAATGCATGCAACTTCCAACTTCTAAACACACCAACACACAAAAAACCCTTCCCAAAAAA
>Ga0116231_10001285_pt1 | contig 50867 bp, 46 predicted proteins | sample S1TSphgellanicum_2_FD_89695 | JGI IMG/M metagenome (GOLD analysis project Ga0116231, IMG submission 89695) | Host-associated microbial communities from peat moss isolated from Minnesota, USA - S1T2_Fd - Sphagnum magellanicum MG | ecosystem: Host-associated > Plants > Peat moss > Unclassified...
CTCCAAAGTAAAATAATGGTTAAGTGGATTTATAGCTTCCATTTGGTCTAAAAGATTTTTTATTTTTTTTATGGTGTTTTGGGAATCAGATGACATTGCGAAACCTTTTGCGAAACTTCCTTCTCCAGTAACCCTTTCACTAATTTGCGAGGTAATGCACATCACAACTTGTGATACGTCCACCACCGGAAAATTTTGTAAAAATTTGTGATGAAGTTTGCGATACATATTCAAACGCAAAATGCGAGGCGTCGAATAATGTCTTGTGACTCTCAAAGTTTGTAGCGATACTTTGTGTATTGTAAAATGTGCGATGTTTTGAGTATGATTAAACATTGCGAAGTGTGGAATATCGCTAGGGTGGACAGAGATTGAGCGGGTCGCAAAGTTTTTTTTGTTGTATATGTCGCAAAAGTGTTACGATGATTAAAGGTACATTATAAATTAGTGATGGGTGGTGCACCACAAGTTGCGATGCGTGTCGCATCGTAAATATGGCAAATTGTTTTTGCTTCGCAAACCCTTCAGGTTTTTCGTTTGGCCCTTCGCAAAAAGGCACAATATGTAGTAGTGTTAAGTGGGTTCAAGAGGCATGTCACATATGGAAAGCTTTCAATGAGGGCTATAATTTTGCTTTAGACCTCGTTTCAATTGGAGGTCTACACAAGAAGTTATAGGCGTCCAAAATGGCAAGAGTCCCAATTTGGAGAATTTTGGGACTCCCAACTTGGAGTCCTAGGAAAAACACCATTTGGGTGTAACCCCTGTGGCGAATCAAAAGAATTCTATGAAGGGGAAGGTGGTGGCTTCCCCCCAAGTTCAGGTTGTGGTGAATCTTATGAGCCCGTGTAAGCCCATGGTTTGTCTGTGCACCAAAAATGGTCCAACTGTGCATTAACCAACTTTTTGTTTGGTTTGTGTAGATCGATATGCATAATTGACCCACTTGTCATTGATCTTAATCCCCATCCCGGACTCCATCATGCGCTTCTTACCCCAAAGTGCTAAGAGCGAAAGAACGTACCCCAACTCGTTTTTCTGTTGTTTTCATTTTGGGACTCACATTTGAGTCTTTCCAGGAGTTTGGGGGTGCATCATGGATTTCCACTACCATAAACAATTCAAATTGCATTACAATTGGTTTGAGCGTTATCGGCCATGAATCCTTTGAAATTTAGATTGGGAACACCATTATTGGCCATGACCTTGTTTAAATTATGCCACATTACACACTAAGCCTTTGTGTCTTCAAATTGTAAACAACATATCACAATCATCATCACCTTGTAGTAGAAAGAATCATTTGAACCAACTTGCAAACGTAGTTTTGAAATATTCCTCAGGATTGGCTTGCACAATTAGAATCGCACATATGGAAGGTGAAGAGATCTTTGGCTCATGCAAATAGAAGGCAAACCTAGCCCCCAAATCAAAAGGGGATTCACATAGGCATGACAATGTGAATTTTTCTCATTCTCGTGTAAACTACACAATTGCTATATTAGGTGTGGAAATTGAACAACTTGGGGCATATCAAATTGGGGAGATGTTGAGGTCCTTGAGGCTCCATGTGGAGATGGAGTTTGGCATATAGAAAGATGCCCCCTTATGTCACATGTTCAATGTTCCACGTTGCAAAAATCCACCAAACATTCTTGTGCTACCATGATAATTGCCAATTCAATTTCTATTGGTTCCTTGCTTCAACTTACTCAAGGTTGTGGTCTTAGTTCCTTGGTGCACCCTTAAAGCTGCACAAGTTTTGGTTATGTGCAGATGATATGAATTGTTGCATTGATGGTACGAAGTGTAAGTATGCATTGGACAAACCAACTATGTTGAAAATTTGGCCCGTTCAAATTGAAACCAATATCACCCAAGATGAAATCAAGTTTCTTGAGGAAGCGAGATTTGTTCTAAATAAATAATAACTAATATTTCCTTAAAGTCTATTCAAAGGGGAAAGTTCCATTCCTATAAATAGGCCAGTGGATGAAATGTCGTGGCCAACATCATGTAATGGTAAGGTTGTTTGTCACATGGTGCCATTCAAGATGTCAAATCTACACTACAATATGTGGGAGGCTGGTCGACTTATTGAAGTGATTGTAAACCCACCAATGGAGGTTGCTTCTCCTAGATATGGACGAATCTATAAGATTTTATTTAGCCAAAATCCAACCAAGAAACAATATGAAGTTACAATAGGGAACTTCTTAGCTTGCACTTGTTTGGATTTTGTAGTAATGATGTTTAATTTGTTAAGTCAGTGAGGGAAGTGGGTGCCCTATAAACAAATACACTATGTTTTGTAGCATGTCATATTTAGTAGGTATATGTATGTACGTAAACATATGAAACTTTCTTGTCTACATGGAAAATATTTGGCTTACGTGGCAAGAATATCCTTAAAAGATTACGTGTTGTTCACAAAAGTTCTGCTCATGTGTTCATTGTTCATCATTCATGCTTATGTGCTCACACAGTAGTTGTGTTGGATCAAACATGGAAGGATCATGTGTGTAATTGCATGCTATGTCATCCTTCACATGTTTATGGCCAAATTAACCTATTTTTGGTAGTTCTATTCATTAGATTACATTGTATGTTGTGTGGGTGATCCATAGGAGCTACCATTATGTTGATTTGTGATCAATGTTCCAAAAATCAGCATATGGGATGTTTTGTGCCACCCTTGGGTGAACTATTAGTTAGACATGGTTTTGCTTTTCATACATTAAGTAGATCTAAGTGTTTGTTCCTATATTTAGATAGTAGGGATTACCTTAAGTTTTTTTCCATTGTGATTTGCATTTCATTAAAGGTTTGGGGGATTGTAATTAGGTGACTAACAATGAGGTTCACATTTGCACCCAACTTACTAATAATATTTTCATCTTGGAACCAAATGTTCTTTTTTGGGGGGATTTTACTCAAGGAATTTCCTACTTTGTTATTTGGTTTAGTCAAAAAATTAGCCCCGTGTAGGGGGACATTTTGATGTGATGTGTTTTGTAAGAAGGTTTTTGTTGCTTTGTGTGTAATTATGAAGAATGATGGTTATAGGTGCCAATGTTGGGTGTAAGCACATTAAAATGTACAATTAAAAGTACTTGCCAATTTATTTGTCAAGTGAATAAAAAGTAGGACCAAAACCCATCACAAAATTGTTATACATTCAATTTTTTTAATTGAATGATAAATAACAAGGTACTTCTACATTATTACAAATTAATTTTTAATTTTTTCTTTGTAAATGTAGGTTTCAAGTAGTTTTTAAAACCTACTTTTTGTAATGTAAGATTTGATTCAAATATATGTCAAGTATATTCTACCAAAGAGAAAGTAGATTTGTTTTTTGGTGATGCCCTTGAATATATAATGATATTTATGCTATAACTTCATATGTGTATATTTCATATATTTCATTAAATTTTCTAATGAAAAATTAGGTTTGAACACCATATTGACTAGTCAATTTCAAACATACTTATTCCTTACTTTTATTGTTCCAAAGTTTTTGAAATTTTGTAGTTGATTTTCAATAAACCTAATTGAGGGCTCAATAGTTTCAAAATGAAATTTAAGTAAAATTTGAATGTACTTTCTTGTGTTTTGGTGAAAAAATATCTCTTTTAAAACAATATTTTTTTGTCAACATTTTTTGTATACTTTACCATGTTTTCACCTTGTTATAATGCATAAGAATTTTCAAGAATTTTATTGTGTTTGATTGGTTATGTCTTGGCACTACAACAAAATGTGTCCTTGTACGCCAAGTGATTTCATTAATTTTTGAGTGAATTCACTGGTTTTAGTAAATAGGGACTAGTTGGAAAGTAGTGAATTCATTGGTCTAGTGGATAGGGACTAGTGAATTGCACCCACCTTTTGTAGCAATGTGGTTACATTAAGTAAACTAGGGCAAGTTAATTTGAAACTAATTCCAATGTGAAATTCCAATTATTGGGATTTTATATGGAGATATAAAGCCCTTGTGAAAGGTGTTTCTACCAAATTTTTGGATTTGAAATCACACCTTTCTTGTTGTTTTTTTGTTTGTTTTGCAAATGTTTTATGAAAGTTCATGTTTGCTTTGTAAGAGTGGTTGTACTTGGATTCTTGTTTGTTGTAGGCAAGTGGGATTTTGAATTCATTTGATGTGATGTGCCTTAAATTTTTGTTGTTTTTTGTGTAATTGTGGACAATGATGGTCATAGGTGCCAATGTCATAATGCACAACAATATCGTGATGTTTTGTATATTTTTAGATTTAAGAAAAAAAAATCCTTGAGAAAATTAATATGACATGACACAAATGGAATATAATCATCAAAGGAAAGCAATGTGTGTTAACAAGTTTGAACAATGGTGTGGTAATAACTTGTGCCAAATTGATAATGATCTACATTGACTTGGAAAGGTAACATGTATACATAAGTCACATATAATGTTATCTTGATTATGTTTAGCCTAACATAGGTTGATTATGACATCATAAAGTAGGTCATATAAGTGAAAGAAAAAATGCAAGAATTACATTAAAAGTTTATAGGACTAGGCGCTTTTGTTAAACATTTCCATCCATGCAAAACATGTAATATTAGAAAACAACATAAATGTGTTTTCAATATGGAGGCCATAAAACAATGTTGAATTGTTGGGCATTGCACCTTTTGATATTGTAGTCCCTTCAATGCTTTCACCCACATTAGGTGTCAACGTTTCTAACTTTTATTGATGATTTCTCCTAAGTTATTGTGTACATTTGTTGAAGAAAAATACAAATAGCAAAAAATATTCTTATTCATGGACAACAAAAAGGTAAAAATCCCAGAAATTCAACCAATGCATCAAACACATAGAAATAAAATGACATTTTATGATTCTCAACACTTCATTAAAAAAAAAAACCTCAAAATGAAAAATTCATAACCTTGTTGAATGTTAAAATCACTCATGATTTCCCAACTCATTTTGGAACAAAATTTTAAATACAACACAAAATATAAATCCAATCAAAATTCTTCCAAATTAAACCTATTGATTTTGTTTAAAGTTTGGAATTGAAGAAATTTGAATATATCACATGTACATATGTTCAAGGCTTTGCACTACTTTAAAAGGACTATCATTAAAAACTAGACGATCAATCATACATTATAATGCATTCTTCTTAAATGTAGATAAAAAAACAAGGCTTGTAAACTAGTACAAAATGGCATCTTCAAGTTAAGGTGTACCGCAAAGGATGTCATAATGGTCAAGTTCTAAAGATGGACATGGATTTCAATAATAACAACTTAGCATTGTACAAAGTGTGGAAGGGACTTTTACCTCTCAACAATTTCAATATCAATGTCTATTAAGAGAATCTTTTGCTTTTGGACAAATTGGAAAATATATTCAAGTTGAAAAATTAATTATTCAAAACAGATTATGGGGCATTTTTTCCAACAAGGTTAATCCATTTAAGAAAACTCCAATGTGCCTTATTGACATTATGTCTAGCAAGCCTAATCCCACATAATTTTTAAAGAAGCAATACAAAGCAATGGTGCCAAATTTTGATCAATTGGCCCCTCGCCATGCAAGAAACATTATCCAACCCAAATGTTAAGCATTGGGGGAGTGTTTAAATCCAAATTATTACATTTATGTAAAAGAATAGACTTGGAATTTTGCCACCTTTGTTGTCAAAGAAAATGGTAATAAATTACAAATATATATTTAAAGTTGAACTTAATTTTCCAAGGATGTTGATAAATATGAAGCAAGATCAATGGAGCTAGAGGAATTTCCTAAATTTTTGGCACTAATTATGTGGATGCTTTTCACACTTTATCCATGATGCCTATATTAATATTAATAGCTCAATAGAAATCAAAAGTCCATCAATTGGATGTGAAAACAATACTCTTGGATAAAATTTTGATTGAGGAGGTATGCTTGGAAGTTACCAAAGGAGTGTATACATTCCAAAGTATGAATCTTGCTCTTAATAGATGACAAGTCTTTCTATGGAATTTGACAAATATCAAACTAAACATGGTGCCAACACCTTGATGACTATGTTTTGGCAATTGGTTTTCAAAGTTCTACAATAGATTTTAATGTCTACATCAAAAGAACCACCAATTTTTTTGCTATAAATGGTTTATGTCAATGATGCAATTGTTGCAACTTGCAAGAATTTAGAAAAAATTACCATTGTTTAAATGAATTACCAAAAGTGTTTAAGACTTGGTGACATTCATTTTTTATCTGGAAATGAAATTATAAAAAATTAAATGCAATTTTCTAGATATTTTGACGTAGGAAAAATATTTGACAAAAGTGATTCAATGATACAACATGGAAAAGTATAGTGCAACAAACACACATTTGGTAGTTCATTTGGTACCACTTCTGTTAATTATCTAACTTGGGCTTTTGCACCACTTCACTTTACCAGTGACGATGAATTGTTTTAAAAGAAACCTCTAGTCTTCTTTTAATAGAATCTTTAGAGGGTAGCCTTTTATTCTTTAGGACACATTGACTGACCATCCCAGAAGTGAAGAAAACTTTAAAACTTCAAAGCCTTAAGTACTCTTGCAACCAAGGAGATGTCACATAGCATATGTTTAAAAGGAATTGCAACAAGTAAAATATAAATCACATGTTTCTTGTCTTTGGTCTTGGGTTTGAGGTTCAGGGAATCTTGTGACATAGGAGTTCCATTACCCTCATCCTCACTCACAATCTCTATATCTTCATCCATGTTTTCATCTTCATTGCCACTGGAGCTGCTGCCATTACTGTCACTATCGCTTCCACTTCCGCTCCAACTAACATATTTAAATGCAAAAGCACACCTAAATTAGAAAATCCATAGTTATGAAGTTCAGTTCATTATTCTCATAACTCAGCACAGATATATTTGATCCATGAAGACAAAAAAGGACAAAATGGAGCTTATGGTACTTGGGCAACGTGCAGCATGCTTTTAGCAGACTCACACATTGTGAAATCAAAGACCCAACTTATGTACCTTGTACCACTATGACTCTCACTTCCACTGTGGCTGTCAGAATTAGTATCATTTCCACTATTGCTAGAGCTGCTGCTGTCACTACCACAACTATTTGCCATCTTCTCCTCCCCCTTTGGAGAATCCATGGCCAATTCCTCCCCTTGCTTTGATTTCCCAAGCGAAGCACTCTCAGTGTCCATCATGTCTTGTTCAGGGTTCTCATCCCCTTCGATGCTGATTAGTTTTGCATCATGTGAATATGGTGATGGTTCCTTCAAGCTAACAAACTCAAGATTATGGGAAATCATGCTCTCGATGATGAACTGCTGAAATCTCTCAACATTGACACGCAGCTTCTCATCAGCTTTTTTGATAACATGGCTCACTCAATTACTGTTGCACTTCTGCATTGTGAAAGAGGAGAGTTGATCTGGTCTAACACCTAAGGGGGCCCCAGGTCTCTCTCCAAACAGTCCCAATTCTCTTGGTGCAATTGGTTCTTTCAATGGTTTTGGAACTGTATCAGGTGCCAATTCCACATTTGCAGGAGAGTCCACTAAAGGTGGAGTCTCAGCAGCTGGAATTTCTAGAGAGTTAATAATACAAGGCAATAAAGCCAATTACAGAAATTAAATTTCTAGAGAATTAATAACACAAGGCAATTAAAGCCAACCACATAGTTTTCTTCAATTTTCCAATTTTAAGAAACCCTTGCATTTTGAGAACATTTATCAGACTTCACAAGAGGCCAACAAGTAGCAAGAAAGGCATTAGCTACAAAATGCTTTCAGAAAAAACGTGACACACCACCACCACGAGAAGGCTTGGCAAAGCTCATTCCCTCCTTCAACATATACTTGCCAGGTGCATGATATGAAGCAATCTGTAACCATGATCACCAACTACATTTTAGTGACACGCAATGCATAGGATGACATAGACCCAAAAACCAAATGAACAGTCTGAATAATTCTTTCCCACATATTGCTCTTTTTTCTTTCATGTTTTCTCTTGAAGGGACACTGTTAGAATCAAAGAAAGTTTCCAAAGAAAACCCACTCAAAACATTAAGAATTTAACAATTTCCATAACCATACCGCTTTGATGGCCTTCTCTACAGTTTTCCTTTCTGGCAAGTCACATGAGGCATTGATTCTCCAATGCCTTTTCAATTGCCTGTAAGTGGCAAGGACAACACATTAGCAAAGCAGAGCCATTATGCAACATTCCTACCCCAACTTAAACAATCTAAGTCATCTTTGTCACTGAGGAACTAAGCCCTACATACTTTACACTGGGCCTACCCACATAGGAACTATAAGGAGTGGTCAGGCCTGCAACAATTGACACTCACATTGCAGCACAGGTGAAGTCTTAGCTCAAGTTTCAAATCCAAGATATCATCTAAAATTCTACAAGTGAAAAAGCTAATCATCAGTCATTGATCCTGAAAGGGATGAGAACCAACCTGTCAACCCTTTTGGATTCTCAGTAAGCAGAGTGATGAAACTATTTTGGAGCTCAATGGGGCTGATTACACCCCCTGCCTTTGTACTTGCTTTGTGTCCATAATCCCTGCCTTCCTTTGATATGTGCAAGGTCAAGAGGGGAAATACAAAAAAGAAAATGATATTCTCTCTATCAATCTATTTCAAGTAGCCCACTGTGAAGGTAAGAAGGAAAGAACCCATTATCTAACCATATCTTGAAAAGACAATTCACTGCAAGAGGAAGGAAGTGAACACAAACTTGGAGCTTGTTAATTTCATTTAGGAACTTTGCATGCTTATTCACAATACCAATGAATGTGGGTGGTCCTCCATCATGTTCATTTGGTGCATCAAAAACTTGTTGTTGCACGCTGGGCCGTTCTGGAACACCTCTTGATGCCATCAAAGGTGGCACATGTGGCAACAACTTTAGGCACTGAGAACAATGGCATAGATGAGATGAAAACACCATAAATGCCATCATATATCAAACACCCACTTTAGATTTGAAAACTGTTGATTATGTATGAAGACCTCAAAGTAATGTATATTAAACAGTTCCCAAAAGGTTAGGGACGTCCTTCTGGTCAAATCCAAATCCTATGAAATAACCAGAAAAGCTGAGGACTGACCTGCACAAAGTTTGAGGCAAGTGTGATGGGCTCATGCTCTACAAGGATTGCCAACAACATGTCCAGGCCTTGTTTTAGCCAAAAGACATCACTCAATGCCTCCCATTCCCGAGTCTGAATGACGTATTACAGAAGTGTGAATAAAGTCTTACCAATTGAATCATGGTACAATGTGAAAAACTTATCTTGCATATCTGGGTCCTGTGATTGTAGCCCCAACATGTATTGTCGTTCAACCTTTAAAAACACTTCTTGCCTCACTGATAATGAGTATTCAAAACACTTAGTAACACCAACATGAGTAGGACAATATGACAGAGATCATTGCATGGTTGTCACTAATTGAACTAAATCAATTGCAGGCTGAGGAAAAACAAAAGACAAAGAAATTTGCTACCTCATTCCTATACATATGTGCTATAGGACTCACTTACCACCTAGCTTGCAACTATAAGAAAGGAGAAACACCCAATTCACACAAGTATGTGATGCTCACTTGGTTGTATCAGAGCAGAGCCAGTGTAGCAGATTTAGGTATTTCTTTTCCCACTCTTCTAGCATAGATGGAGTCATGCTTTGCTGGTCAACTTGACCCAGCTGTTGCAGGAATGTAACCACATCCTTTATACTAATAACACCCATGGAGCTAACACTACACCAAAACTCCACTTCCTATCTCTCTGTTTACAGTTCTACTCCATCTAAACTGGACATATGATGTATGGCCATAAGGTAATGGTATGTATAGTATGTTCATGTGTCTCATCATCACCTCCCTGACTGTAATAGAAAAATTTAGGCATCCTACCAGCTACTTGTGCTATTATCTTCTTGATCATCCTAGAAAGGATATGTTGAACATTGATAAAGCAGGTAGGTGAAGCAGTAAATAAAGAGACAATTGGGTTAAACAAATTTGCAAGCTTTAAAAATTGAAAATGTTATGCCATTCTTCCATATGCCCTTTGTACTAATAGATGAATGGTTGCACCTTATGTAACACCTATATCTGTAGTGGAAAGTTTGGTTATGGGGAACCCAAAAAAACCTTGTTCCAGAATCTAGTACCTATTGAACACAACTAGACATGGGAAGAAATCAATGAATCAACCTGACAGCATACTATAGATCCAGAGGCAACAAAGATGTAAATTGGGCGCCCCACTCTTGGAACCCTAGGGCTCTCTTGTTGCTTTCATTTTGCTCAACTTTTGAGGAGGTCCCTTCATCATCTATTCCTTCAATCTCACTAATGTGCTTTACAAGCTGCAAGGAGCTTTGCTATACTTTCTTCTTCCTTCTCCCATGGTGCTTGCCTGCAGTTCCTGTGTGCAATGCCCTGATTTATTGTAGAAACTGTGAAGAATTTGGTGACATGTTTGGACCTATTGATTGTTCTCAATACATGTGTTATAGTTCACCTGAACTACCGCATACCCCACTGCTGGACTGTGTTATGCTAATGACAAGGAGAAGGGGGTTGCATGAACCAAACTTACTATGATTATTCAGACATAACTTCATGATAGTGAACACATACACTGAACAAATAATACAAACTCAGCAGAAGACCTAATTTGCAAGGAGAGACAAGAAAGGCACACCAAGCTTAGATCTTTGTGTGTTGAGAGATGGGGACACAAATGTTGTCACCTGCATGAGGTCAACCTTGCATCAGTGCACACCAACCATTTTGCCCAGCAAGCCAGGATTAGCAAACTGCCTGCTTGACACCCTGTCTAGACTCATAATTGCCACCTTGAATGCAAGAGAAAACTGAAAAGCTACTTCTTTCACCCAGACATTCATAGTGCATAGTTTTGGATCCAAACACCAGAGTTTGAAAATTAGAGCTACTCTCTTGCACACATGAAAGGATGTGACTTACAAGCTGCACTTGCATGGGAAACAAATCCTTGGTCTCATGTGAAAGCAAAAGAAGCTATCATTTCTTTCATGAAGAAGCTGCAATCCTCTTCCTCGTGTGGAAGAAGAAGAAGAAGCAATCCATCTCTCTCTCTTTCATGGTGGAACCAGAAAAAAGCAATAATGGACCATCTCTCTTCTCATTCACACGGAAGCAATCCATGTTTCTCTCTCATCTGGGAAAAAAATCCTATGTCTCATCATGTGGCAAGCAGAGACAAATAAGAAGAAGAAGCAATCCATCTCTCTTTCATTGTGGAAAACAATCTTTTGTCCCATGTGGAAGTAGCAGCAGAAGAAGAAATAATCATCTCTCTCTCTATTTCTCTCTCTCTCTCTCTCTCATGTGGAAACGATCCTCTTTCTCATGTGGAAGCAGAAGAAGAAGCAGCAATCATCTCACTTACTTTCTCTCTCTCTCATGTGTAGAAGTGATCATTTTTCTCAAGCAATCTTATCCTCTGTGTGTACCGTAGAGTCCTAGATATGGCTTCTCCCATGATGTTGTTCTCATGCACGCTTCCTGTTGCTCCTCCTCCATTATTTTCTTCTCCTCCTCCTTTCTCCCTCATCCAGCGCTCTTGTTCCGTTTTCTTCCATCTCTTGTGTGACTCCATGTAGCAACGGCCACCATAATTCTCCACTGCCATAATTCAAATGCTCTCCCACACCAACAGCACGTCCACGAAGAAGACTTCTGAGTTGCCTGCAAGTTGCAACAAGAAGGAGAAGCCGCAAACATTAGCATTACTCTTCTTGTTATTGTTGCCATCGTAAAAAACTAACGGAAAAAAAACACTGTGCAAATTTTCATCATTTTGATGCATAATTGATAAAAAATGGTCAATTATGACCTATAGTTGTGTACTAAACGACTATTTGTAATTGTCATAATGGACGACCATAATATAAGTGACTTAATGACACAAAATAAATCCAATACCTAGTCTACATAAACCAGTTCCAATTATCATTGTCATTGGAATATGCACATGTTTAAAATACCATATTTCAAATTGAAAATTTAGGTCATAATTTGAAAATAAACTTTGATTAGGTTAGGACCTAGGGAGTTGGTTTTCTTGCAAGATGAGAGAGGAGTTCATAAACCCTTTGATTGGAGCCATTAAAACGTAGTTAATTTAACCATCTAATTTTTCCAATGGTCATTATGTCCAATGATGTTTAAATAAACTATTGGTCTCCATTAACCTTTGATATAATTCCCTTCACCTCATAGAACTTTCAACATGTACTCCATATATTCAACTTACTTTTATTATTTTTGATAACAAATTAATGCTTCAGAATAATACCCATTCAAGTTAGAAATTTAATTGAAATAAACATGGTCCTTTCATAAAAACATAAATCATATTATTCAAATTGGTATTAGATATGAACACTATTCAAAATGGGACTACATTGCTTGCAACTAATCCATTATTGATGATGGATATGATGTTGGCACACATTGCTCCACCTTCTATTAGTGTTTCCTTCTAACCAATTAAGTAATGGAATTGGCAAATACCAAGCAACAAGCTATACTTTTTTCCACCATCAAATTTATTTTCAAGGATATGACATTCTTTAAAGCAATGCTCAAAGTTGTTTCAATATTATTAGATGATTTGAAACAAAATCATCTTAATAGACTTATGGAGATAATTGATTTATGTTTTTATTTGCTACTAATCATAAATTCCATGATAAGAGCATACATATGCATATTTAGTACCAATTCATCTTGTGAAAACTACTTTGAATTCATCACAACACGGTTATTGCATTGATGACAAAGCAGATAAGTGATATTAAATATACTTGTGTAAGGAAAATTAAACATGTCCATTGCATAAACAAGTTCAAATTCCTATTGAAATTAGACAACACAAACAATAGTTTATGACTAAGAGAAATAAAAGGTTGCTTATTATGCCGAAAATGAAGAACTTGTTCATGAATGGCATTGGGTCAATATATGTGTTGATGTTACCAAAGGGCAAATGTTGTTCATACATAAAGCCAATTCACAACACAACATGGAGCAGAATGAAACAAGGAGGACTACATTGAGAGAAAATCTAGATGAAACATTTCAGGTTTTTGTTCATCCAAATCAAATTTTCATCCAATTTTAAATTTGGACACTAGTCCTTTTTCAATAATGAAGTTGACATGTAATTTTTAGAAGTAGTTTAGAACATAAATCATCTTATAATATTAAACTACCTTTAGAATTTTGTAAAATCATTGTCAGTAAATATTCCTAAAATCATAATCTTTTAAAATAGTCCTTTTTTCATGCATAGTGGCTCATAATAGGAAGTTACATTTACAAATATGGTCGTGCATGTGCTAAGTGCACGTCTACATCTATTATGTTTTGATCATATGCAACATGAATCTTCACATTCACAAAATATCACAAATACGCCAAGGAATTCACAAGAAATCAATATTTATTCACACAAAAATTTCCCTAGAACATCTATCTATAATTAGAGTCACAAAGAACTAGTTTACATGTTTCCACTTTTAGATCAGTTTATTAAATATGATATGAGGTGCATTGTGAAGTTCCCAAACTTATTGTGATTGGCTATTGTGCAACAAATATTGAACCACATTTCTTACACAGGAACATTTCCAAATCTTTTGAAAACTAAACATCATTGAATGACTTTTCACTCTTTAAATTATGAGTTTTAAAAAATAAGGATGATAACTTAAAAATTCCCAATAACCCCTAAACACTTGATAAACCAACAATGGTTTTAAAAATAAAATAAAAATTGATCTTGCAATTTTTTTTTAACATCAATTTTTTTGTCAGGCACTGTAGAGTGTGGTAATAAGCTTCAAATGCGTTGTTGATTGGAGAATTCCATGTCAATTTAAGGGGGCAAGGGTTTATTATCAACAAGGAATGCAACAACCTTTCAAGGGGTGAGGGGTTTGCCCAAAGGTAAGAACTAAACAATCACACACTGGTAACTTTTAGCATGGGTTGCACCTATATGGGATGGTGAGCAAATGACTAGGAAAGGGTTAGTCTAATCAGTTGGAACTTGGTTGTACCCAAGTTTTGATTGGGTGTTACAGTTTTCAGCCCCCTTTGTACCTCTCACAATTGCAAGGTGGTGTAGAGTCACATGGAATCAAGTGTTAGCTTGATTTTTTTTTTTGGGTATTGTTTGATTAATTTCGCCATTTACTAGTCCATTGTAGGCTGCACTGATGTTGAAGTGTTTGATAATGGCTTTGACAACACTGCCCACCCTTAGATGGTGCCATTCAAAGTGTTAGATGTTGTCATCCCCCCTTAACTATTGAGCCTCAAAATTTTGTCCCAACTCACCCACGATCTTGGCTTCACATCTAATGGATGATTTAATGTCTGATGCATCAGTTAGATTTTTTTTTTCCCCCACAGTCTAGGCGGTGGGAATGCTAAAAAGCTTTGAGGAGGCTCCATGCACTTAGGGGTTAAACAACAATATAAACCATCCTACCAAGTCAGAGCACACATTGAAATCATAGTTACTCATATACCCAGGGCTATCAGCAGGTCAGATGAGGGGATGGGTGAGGGTTGAGAAGTGGCCAACCACATTCCCAGGGGCCAGTTTTGAGTAGCTAGTTAGTCAACTAAATAATCACTGTGAATTGATTTGACCATTAGGTGACACACATGCTTTTGATTAGTTAGTCAACTATGGATTGGTTATATTAAGTCATCTTTACTATTAGTATAACCTAATGCTGAACTGAACCCCCAACCAAATTGGGAATTGGGATAAACAGCATTTACTTATTAGCCTTGGTTTGCTCACAGTGCAAAACTCTGTTTCTATATTCCTCCCTCCAATAGGAGATCAAGAATTGAACTCAATCATAGTCAGCTAGACAAAGGGGCACCCTCATAGAAACATACAGGGGTCTATATTCTCTAAATCATGCAATACCAACTTTGAGCCCCCCCCCCCAATACCTAAGGTTACAACTGAAGTTAACACCCTTGGTCACCAATTCTATGAACTTAGGCTCAAAGGCCCTCCATGTACAACTTGGGTGAGTGCCAAATCTAACCTTTCTTGGGTTCAATATGGCCACGAAGAAGCCTCACTCAATTAGGTCCTAGTTCACCCCGGCCACACAAGAGACTTCATGAGTCGGTTCATGAGTGGCTCACAGACTTTACCATTTCTTTTGGTTGGTAGCAACAGTGTTAGTAATTCTCTTACCTCCCTAAGTTTGGGCTTTATAACATTCATCTGCACATTTATATGCTAACCCCAAAACAAAGTAAAAACATATAAATGTGCTTCTTCTACTTCTACATAGAACTAACTCTAGGTGGCTACTGCCTGGCCATAATTTTATTCCCAAAAGTGTTTTATTGCTATAATTTCTTGACCTTAACTATAGTAGGAAGGTACTCATTTCTCAGATGCTTGATACCCTCCCTTGGGATATCTTGAGACTCTCAAGAGGTCTGGACAAATCAGAATCCAACACATCAGTGAGATTTGCTTTCCGGTTGATTATGTTGCTAGCTTGCCCAACATGAGTTGGGAAATGAATTTCCAATCATCGTTGATGAGATGAGGATTTCACACTGCTACATGATCACAATACTGTTAACTCTGGGTCAAGTTTAGTCTAGTGGTGGTTGACACACAGTGTCCTTGTGAGGTTGGTCTCTATCCTTGAAATTCATCACCCAAGGTTGAAACAATTTGCATTGAGATTGTTGTTGTTACAACAACATTGCAAAGATGCATGTAGAATGCACCTCAAAACGTAGAGAGAACCTTGATTGGCATGAGGGAAGGAGATTCTTGTCTGCACTTAGCTTCACAAAGCTTATTGTCAAACTCTTTTGGGGGGCGGGGAGGAGTGTTGGAGAGGTAAGTTGTTAAGCTGCTTGGAATAAACAATAAAACCATGAGTAAATATAACCTAACCCAAAAAAAAATTCAAAATCAAAATCTACCTAATTAATTATTACATCCAGCTAGCAAATATTTTCAAACTTACTCGCTCCTTACTACCCCTTTCTAGTAAGCATGTCTTTGAGGTTTACCCTTACCAAGTGGCAGCTGAATGTTTTGAGTTGGGTGAAAAGAGGATAATAGGTAGATGCCAAAATGAAGGTTATTTTCATATTCAAGTGAGTGTTTTTTTGGCTACTAGTGCAACTTGAGTTGATTACCTATTGGTTATATCTTCTTTCTTTCTTCAAAAGCATGGTTGGGTTCAACAAAACTTTCAACATGCAGACTAGTTAAGCATGTTGGGACTTTCAACATCTGTAATGCCCTTACCAAAAAAATTAACAGTATAGGGAACATGTCTTAAAAAATGGAAATATCTCCTCCCCCGCCCCCCCTACCACAAGCAAGAGGGAATTTTGGAGTTTCAGGGGGAATCCCACAAGTGCATTGTGACTTCATCCCTCAATCAGGTATTTGTGGCGGTTCCAATGACCTATTGATGGGTGAAAAGAGGTGTCTTTCCAAGGATGTTGTTGAGCCCAACCCAACAAACCCAAACCTAAGAGAATAAAGTGACTCTATTGAGACAAAGAAAAAAGCTAGATTTTTCATCACCAAAGCCAGATCTAGGGATTTTATTATCACATGTTATTCACAGACGAAAGAGGCTGTGGAAGGCTCACTACCACAACTGTAGAGAGGGAAGTAACCAGCTATGATAATGTTGGTGGTAGAACGACTAGATAATTTGGAAAACAAACCAAAAGTAAACAAATCTCAACCCCTACAATAAAGAAGGAAACAATAGCCAAGGGCCAGGTGTAGCAAAATTCAAAAGGGGAAAGGACAAGAACTTGCAAAACCAAATTCACACCCAAAATCATAACATAAAGCTCCACTCCACAAAATGTAGTCTAGTTGGAGGCTACCTCCCTCTGTAGAATTTTTCCTCCTCCCTGTATGGAAGGCTTTGAAAAGCCCATGGGTACCTGGGTTTAGGTTTTTCATCAAGCTCACGGGTACCAGGGCAGATGCTGCCATGGGTCAACTTGGACCCACAGGTACAAGGGAGAAGCTTGACCGCCGCCCCATACTCGAGGGCTTTACACAGCATAAAGCTTTACACATCAACAATTATGAGTTGATTGAAGAAGCAAAGCATTTTGAAGATCTGAGTGTTGATGGTGATTAACACAAGTAATCAACATTATGGTTTTTTTTTAGCAAATATGAATTTTTTTGTTGTTTTTTTCATTCTGTTGTCACTAACATTTCCAAGTATTTGCAACACTCTCACTAGAAGGCTTGGAAAGAACTTGGCTCGGAGAAAGTCAATTTACAGGAATTGGATATTATGGGATGGCAAGCTACTGGGATTTTATATGGGTTTTTTGCATGGGATTATTGGGGTGGGGTTTGGTGTGTTGGTGGGGCATGTAACTTGCAGTGCAATGGGCAGAGGTTTGGCGTGTTGGTGGGGGATGTAACTTGCAGTGCGATGGGCAGAGGTTTGGCGTGTGTTGGTGGGGCATGTAACTTGCAGTGCAATGGGCAGAGTTCTTTTGAAAACCAAGGTTCAATTCCTTTGCAAGTTACTACAATTTTCAATTTAGGAATGTGCTTGAAGGTTTGTATGTATCCATAGTTTGTTTGAATTTTATAATCCACAAATGCATATCCACATCTGCCTCTACAAATAAATTGCTGAAATTTTTCAATGCATATTTCTCTTTTTTTTTTTTACATAAAATGCCTAATTGATATCCTAAAATTAACCCCTGAAATGTGGTATCCGGTTGACACTGGTTTCTACACTAATTTCTCATAAAGTACCTGGGCATTATGCTGGGTAACTCCCTCTGAGCAAGGAGTCCTCAAAATAGTCACACTCTCTCTGGGCTCTCACTCATGAGGGCAATTATTTCAGGGACTCCTTACTCCTCCTCTAAGGTAGTTACCCGGCACAAAACTAGTTCAGTATGGACTTGAGGATTTGAGGTATGTAATTTGTGGCTCACGGCAAATTGCTCTTTCAAATGCATGCAACCCGGATAGAGAATGTTGTGAGGCCTAGTCAAATGGTCTATAAAGTTCTTAATGACGTGATAGAATCTCTCACGAGTGCCAATTGCATCATATGATGGTCATTCAGTCACCCATACTCACAGCCACCACCCATGGCTCAACTGGGTCCTACACACCATGCCCTCACTATCTCATATCTACTTAGTTTTGGTATTATAATAATAATAAAAAAAGCACAATCAAATTATCTAATCATCCCAAGTTGTGATACACAATTGATACTTTTCACTTTGTTTTCTTTAAATTATTATCTCCTTGCTGAATTTGATTCCTTCCCTTACTTTCTTTCTTCATGACATCCCATTCCATTCCATCCAATCCTGGTTCCAGTGGGTAGCCAAGAATATGTAGAAGGATTCTGTTTTTTTTCTACTTTCATATCTAGTATGTAGCCAAATTTGGCTAAATTATTTTGTGAGTGATCGCCACTTTGGCTACATCACAAAATCCTTAAAAGAAACCCTGCTATGACCAGACAGAGTATGGGTAGTAGATGATGCTCTGAAAAGTGAAGCAACAGGCCTAAGTTAAGGCAGGCAGCTAGGCAGCAGCACAGCATGAGGGGATGAGAGAGAGAGAGAGAGAGAAAGGGAATAATGGGTTAGTACAAGAACAAGATGAAGAAAAGGTAAAATGAAAAACATAATTATTAGATTAGTTGTGTCCTTTTGAGGAGAAAAAAAAAGCTGGATTGCAAAAGTCAAGGTGGGTCCAGTTGGAAAGAAGGAAAAAGTAAATGGCAAGCAAAGAGTATCTCATCACACACACCCACTACTGTCACATGCAGAGAAATCATCATAATAATAAGAGAGAGACAGAGACAGAGAGAGATGAAGGAGAGAGAGAGAGAGAGTGGAACTTGCAATACCCATGATCTAAAAATGGAGCAGAAAGAAATCAGGGGAAAAAAAAAGTTTGAGAGAGAGAGAGAGATCTGAGAGATGGGAAGAACTTTAGAAACAATGTGAATTTGCTTGCAATAACATGATCAAGGATCTGGCCATTTTAGCTCTGAGCTTATATTATAAGCTTTTGCAGTTGATTTCCTCCGAAGAAGTACTTTGTACTCTAGAGTGGGTAGAAGAGAAACTAGGATCTGCATCAGAAACTAGGTGAAAAACTTGGGTTGAAGACAAAATGGCTCAGGAAATCAGTTAAGCAGCAGGATTAAGATCATCATCAGTGAAGCAAGAATTTCTGACAAGTATGGCTTGCAGTTTCATGCAGTTGACATGTGAGGGAGCTGGAGACAGGAGAAGGGATGATGGGTGTGGCTGATTTCTGAAGGGAAAAAAAAGGCAAAGCTTTAGTTTTTTAGTTTGTTTTGGTTTTTTTTTGGGTGGAGTACAGCAGCTTGCAAAACAAAACAAAGAGTGTGGGATCATGGCAGGGTTCTTCAATTGGGCATCATGGGTGGCAGTGGGGGACATAGCAAATGTGGGGCAGTTGACAGGAGTGAATGCAATCCAGCTGATAGCCATGGTCATCAAAGCTGCCAACAATGCTCGCATGCACAAAAAGAATTGCCGGCAATTTGCACAGCATTTGAAGCTCATCAGTGGTTTGTTGGAGCAACTCAACCTGACAGACCTCAAGAGGCGGCCTGAGTGTCGAGAGCCTCTGGAGCTTCTGGAGCAGGCTCTGCGCAAAGCTGTCATCCTTGTGGAGAGCTGCAGGGACAAGAGCTACTTGTACTTGGTGGCTATGGGCTGGGTATATGTGACCAAGTTCAGAGATTATCAGGATGAGATTGACCGATACCTGAAGCTCATTCCCCTCATCTCCCTTGTAGAAACCAGCAGGGTGAGCAGCAACATTCATCTTTTCCACTTTTCTCCTTTCATCATCTTCTACCCACCCATCATATTGGACACCCAATCTTTGAAAGCTCTCAGATTTTACTCCAGAAATCTCAAAATCTTCTTGCATTACTATGATCAAAGCTCTAGTGAGTGCATGCATGCATCCCTTAGATCAGCTCTTCTACCCATGCACAAATTCTTTCAAAGCACTACAGCAAAACATCGTTTTTACAACTAGTTCAATTTCCCTTTTGATTGTAGTTGAATTGGACCTATCACTTATGCCATTTTTTAGTCATTTTTTTGGATGTTTATGCCATGTGTAGTTGTTATGTAGGACTAGTCATGGATGCCATGTTTTGATATACTGGTGGTGTTTTGTGAACCAAGCGTAGAAACTTGATCTGCATATTATTTGCAAACTAGTACTGCTAATGTTGTTGCATTGAAATCACAAAGATAAAGATTTTCCATCTATCTGTCATCTATTTGCTATGATTGTTGTGTACAGGATCGACTGAGGGCAATAGAGAGAGACCGGCGGCTTTACACACTAGAGGAGGATGAGATGAAGGTGCAAGAAACTTTGCTGAAACCCGAGCGCTCTAGAAGCGACTCAATGCGTGTATCCCATCAGTTGTCAAGACGGTATCCAGGCTACTCCATTGATCAAGCGTTGCGAGAAGAAAATTCCAAATTACGAAAAGAGCTTGATTACATGCGGGTGAGGGAAAAAAAATCTTTCTTTCCCATGACCCTTCAACAACCAACCCTCCACCAGATTTTTCATGACCACCCATCCACCACATATGTAACAAGCAAGTGCATTACATCATACATAATGCATTTGAATTACTAGGGACACAAAATCTTGAATGATTCAGACCATGTTGTTTGTTCTTATTAGCTTGAAACTACTGCAAAACCCTTCAATTTCAAGAGATTTTTGCAGTTGGCAGCTCAATTGATAATGTTTTTGAGTTCAAAGTTGGGTTGGTTGGTTTCTGTGCCAGGCATGTATGGAACTTGAGCAGTGTGATGTAATTGAGCACCTCATTGATTTTACGGAAACTGCTGCTGTGGATCCTGCAATACTCGAGGCAGCTGGTGCATCACCAAATTCAACAGAAGCAGCAGCAGCTGACAGGAGAGGTGAGAGGAGGCACAAAGTCGTGAAGGAAACAAAACTGCGCAACATGTCACATCCTAACAATTCTTTGTATGCAGCATTGAACCTTATGATCCCCATCGAATCTTTTTTTTGTGTCTGTGTTTTGTTGAATTTTTCAGTTTGAAGAAAAATGGTGTGATGGTCATGTTAATGGAGTATGAGATTCTACTGAATCCATTCAGAGGTGTGTGTTCCACTTTTCATCCCTAGATTTTACAGTAACCAATCCCATGTGAATGTTGATCTGTCTTCCTAGAATGAAAACCCACAGCCCACATAAAATTTGTTGAGCATTGCCATAAGAGGAGTGGTGTCCTCTTTTGTCATGTAGTGGATGATGGGAAATGGAAAAGCCAGCCTGTTAAACTTTGCAAGTTTACACCCCAAAAAAATTTGCAGGAAAGGAGAGCAATTGCACCCATCCCAACAAAGGATGTTGGATGGGAAGAATCTGGGTTCATGCCCATCGTCCCCGTTGGGTAGTGTGACTAGTCATTACAACAATGAGATTGAAGATTGGGACCGAAACCTGTTTGCATGCTGCTTCCAGCCTTGCCTCTGTATGTTTTTTTTTCCCTCACTTTTGGGTTGGTTCTTTTCTTCTTCATGTTCTCTCCCTATGTTTGCAAACTCTGCTCACTACCTGATACAACAAGGAGATATATATATATATATATATATATAGTTTTGAAATTCTGTGATGCTTAGGAAAAGAGATGACATGAGAAACTCTCAACCCTAAAATTGTGGGTGATGATTTGTTCATTTAGGGGAGTTTGTATGCCATGAAGCTTCTAGGGATCACTTTGAGTTTAGAATACATTATGATGGTCATTGAATCATGCATGAGGTGGTGGGTGGTGGTGCAACAGGTATAAAAGTCTTTTGTTCCCCATGTGACACATTCACCCTCATTGCTACTTCTGTTTCTGATGGAGAAATTTGTGAGTCTCATTCATTACTACTCACTGTAAATTGCTCTCAATTGCTTGTCAATTTTGCATTCTGAATGTAGACTTGGCTACTTGTTACATGATCTTACTTTTCCTTTTGAAACAAATGCTCCATTTTGCCCTCATTCTTTTTCTTCCCGAATGTGTGGGGTTTATTTCAATGTTTTGAAGGGAAAATCTATTGTAGGTTGCAATAGCTCACAAAAGATTAGCGTGAAACCAATCACTCACAATTTGGGACCAAGGCTTTTCATGCACCAATTTGATTAGCTTCCAAATTGGTGTATTGATGGGACAAAGGGGGGATGGGAGGTTTTGGGGGGTGTAGCTCAGGCTCAGGCATGCAATGATTTGGCATTTCATGCCTTGTATGGGGGTTGCTATTGCTACACATGTTGCATCCGCCGCAAAGTACGGAAGCGCTTCAACATTGAGGTGAGTTTTGATCATCCCTCCTTTTTTTTCCAGGAGCTGCATTTACTTATATGTGTATTCATCTGAGTTCTAGACTGTGCTCTGAGAAAGAAGCATTACGCCATGCAGGAAATGTAACACAAAAGAGTGGGTTTTGGGGGATATATAGGGTGATGCATGTGGAGACTATTGTGCACACGTATACTGTTGCTGTTGTTCAATAATGCAAGAGTGGCACGAGCTGCAAGTTCAAGAGAAAAGGGGTACTTACCCAGCCCCAAATCACCAAGTTTCTAGGCCATGATAAGTTTGTTGATAAGTAAATTCTCTTAAAAAGATATTGCTGCAGTCTCAATTGGGTTCCTTCCTATCCTTTTTAGGTGATGATGAGTTTGTCATTGGAGCTTGTAAAATTCCCTTGAAATATTTAGTGGGTTTTGGTGGTGCAGCCTGTGAGATGGATCCACCATTGGAGCAAGCCATGGACGAGTACTAAATGACATGCCTGTGTTACAGGCTTGCTATCAGAGAAAGGTAATGACAGGAAAGAGACTGCTTCATCCTGTCAATATGATTTTAAAATCAGATTCAGCTTCACAATCACACATGCCCAAATAGGTCCAAATCTTTTCATTTTAAACCAATCCATTAGCATTGAAAACTGTATGTACTGTAAAATTGGATGAAACCGAAAAACATATCAAAAAGAAAAAAATAGTTTAGATCTGGGTGAAGGAATTGTCAATACAACTAGATTGTGATTAATGCTTCAATGGGACTAGCAGTAGTAGAAGTAGTAGTAGCAGCAGTGAGGCATGGGTGTAAAAAACCCTAAACCAGTATTGAACTGGTTTCTGGAGGGAGGGTGGTGTTAATTACAACCAGGATGGCATGACTAACACGGTGAGCCTACAAACAAATCAAATGAAATTTCCATTGTGCATTTGCTATTTTCTTCACTGTGCAAATAGGGATGTACAAGAAGGAAAAGTGAAAATACTGTAAAGCACTGAAATCTTTAATCAAAACTGCCACTTTTTCCCATTTGAGAGCTCTGGGAATAATGATACCTTTGAGCATTTGATTCTAAGATTAGTCATCCTGGATCACAGTTTCGATCTTAGAAAGCAGCACTCTTAATGCACTTTTTTCAAGCTCTTGTTGACTCTACTAAGGATAAGTATACAACTTACATGGATGGTGGGTAATGGACAAAACACAGAGGTGAAAACATCAGGAGCAACATCTTCTACACAACTAAAATTCCCAACCCTAAACCCTAAACCATAAAATTGGTATCAACAATGGATCTTTAAAAGCTACATCTTTCACTTCCATGTGGTAAGGGAACTGGGTCTAGTACTTGGCCTAGGATTAGCTTCAGCAGTGCCTAATCCCAAAAATGCAGGTCTCACTGGCATCACAGCAGCTTCCATATCCCCACCGGAGAGTATGGATACAACTCGCATCATATTTGGACGCAATGCCGGTGTATCCTGTGAACACAACAACGCCACTTGGATGAGTAACAAAACTTGGTCCTCATCACAGTTGTCCTTGACCTTTGGATCCACCAGCTCCAGTATCCTATTTTCCTCCCACAATTGCCAGGCCTGCAGTCATCATTATTATCATCAGATTGCCAATGCTTTTTAGTTCTTCAAAATGCTGCATACTGAATAATTAGGGCACCCTAAAACTCAGGAATAATCAGGAAACCCGAAACCCTAATGCAAGCTCTTTCTTAAAAAAAATTATGCAAGTTGTTTTGAAAGAAAGAGTTTTCCCACAAATCTCAGTTTGCCATATATACATCAAAATGAATACTACAGCAAGAGAAATGCGAGTCAGGCAAGAAGAAACTGCAAAAAATTCTCAGCAACATCAATCAAAAGCTTCTTCATATATCCATGAAAATACATAAGGTAGAATACAAAATTACAATACCCATGAAAGAAGGTATTGTTGGTTTTGAGGAAGCTTGGGGTTCATGTTTTGCCGGCCACTAACTAGCTCCAAAGCAACAATCCCAAAACTAAAGACATCTGCTTTTGGCGTCAGTTGCCCATGTAACGCATACTCTGGTGCAACATAGCCCCTTTCACAAAGCAAACAACAAAAAGGTCCCATTAAGTACAACACACAGAAGCTTCATATCATTCTATAGTAGAGATTCCAGATCCAATGAGATACCCACAACTGGGAAAAATAAAATCAGGAGAACCAAACCAACCAGTACAAAACTGTCGGAAAAGCACAACAAACCAACTATTTAGTTTACTGCAACTTTTGAGCCCAAGCAAAAGCTGCGTTGCCATACCGCTTGCCTTCAATTCGGGTGTGGACCTTTTTCTCATCAGTTTGACAAATCTTTGCCCAGCCAAAGTCAGCAATTTTAGGCTCAAGGTACTTGTCTACAACAACAGTACTTGCTTTGATATCACCATGGACAAGGTATGAATGCAACTTTCCATGTAGATACGCCAGCCCGTTTGCAATCCCAACTGCTATATTGTACCGGATTGGCCACTCCAATACAATCGACCTTATTGGACCTGCATGCACACCAGTGTTTTTTTTTTCAAATTTGTGAGGTATGAGATGTGTTGGCAATCATCCACAAGAGGACTCAGCCAAATTTGGCTACACATCAGAGTGGACAGTATAAAAGTTGGGAACCATGCTATATCGTTTGGCAACATGCTACAACCTGTTGCCTAAATATGGCAACTTCAAAAAATATATGTCCTGATAATGTGGCGACAAAGGTCCAAAAAGCCTTTGTACTTGTCGCAAGGCCCTTTTTTTAGTTGCCATGTTGTGAAATTTTGCCAAAAAATGAATAAATCACTGATCAGCACTGAGGAAATCGTTAAAAACACGAATTTGATGATTTTGCATCTTCCTGTGTTTTTTGACAACCATGCAAAAACTTTAATTAGTGATGAGTGGCAAATATACTCTTTAGCCAAAGTGATAAAATTGTAAATTTTTTAAAAAAATTCTTCAAACCAAAATGGTTTCAGGAGAGATGGATGCACTACTACCAAATAGGACTTGATCGAGGTTTCTGTTCTCCAGATATTCATACACCAAAAGCCGATGTTTACCACTCAAAGCACAGCCTTGTAATCTCACAAGGTTCTTATGCTGCATTCTTGCAATCAGCTGAACTTCATCCAAAAAATGTTCATCATCTTGAGATGATTTTGAGGGCAGTTGTGTAATTGCCACTTCAGTGCCATCTCGTAACATTCCCTGCAAGGATCCATCCAACTTTGATTAAAGATTGAGTGAGAGTGGAAAAAAAACCATGGTACTAAAATTTTGATAAATACCATAGTACCTAGGCAGCTTCAACACATGTTTGTTGAATAATTAATTAATTTTGAAATTTTCATTTCAACAAATACAATTCTTTCCTTCACAAGTTTTTGTTTGAAAAAATAAAATTTGAAAATTTCAACATTTCTGAACATAATATATCAGTGTTGTATCTGCCAAGGTAGTAGGGTATTGCATTATTGTGGATCACCACAGTTTTTTTCCTTGGTAAATGTACCTTATATACAGTGCCAAAAATCCCTTCTCCAATCTTGTTTCCATGATGGAAATTTTTGGTCGCAGCCCTAAGTTCCTCATAGGATATAAGGACACATGGTGGTGGTTGTTGTTGTTGTTGCTGCTGTTGTTGATGACAGTTTAGGTCAAATATTTCTGGTGCAACAAACAACAGCATGGTCCCAAAATCATCCAAACATCCAAACATTGTTGACAACAAAAACAGCAAACAGAACAACAATAGGGGACTCTGGGTTGCTAACTCTGGGAAAAAAAAGCTTTTGTCTTGATTAGCAATCTTCCTGCACATGAATTTCAAGGTTTTAGAACCTGTGCTGTGTGGGTATGAGAAAATGGGCACCAGACCTCTGCCAGTTATCAGGGTGGTTCTTTAATCTCATACACTGATGTTCTCAGAAAATCTGGAAGGTCCAGTTCTGATAAATAACTGCCAAAAAACCAAAAATGGAACCAATTTTTTCAAAACCAAAAATAATGAAAGAATAGACCAGAAACCTGTTGTTCCTTGCCAGTTCTTTCATGAAAACTGTAGGTTCGTTGAGTTATTTGAAGTAACCAGAACTGGAAGGTCCGTTAATTCTGATTTATTTCCAAAACAACCAGGATGGACACTTCTGTGAATTTTTAAAATTTCCGAGAAACCAGATCCAGGGGGTTATGAACAAAATCAAATACCCGTACACACAACACTGGTTTAGACTCATCTGGAAACCCCATTTGGGTCATCTCCAGGAAGCTTTGTAACTCACTCAAAATTATTGCAGTTGAACTTGTCTGCAATCTAACACTAGAAAAAACCACACATAAGTTTAGGGTACTGTGAAGGGAAAGGCTTGGTACCTGATGCATGGTCCAGTGAAGGAAGACGTGGAGTCCTCCACTTACGACAACAGTACACAGTTAAGCACATCAAGATCATGAACACTAGCAGTGCAGCTGCGACAGCTCCCACAACCACCGCTGCTGTAATTCTCTCCCGGTACAACTTTTTTCCATGTGCTGCATCTGGATCTCCTCCTGATGGTGAAAATTGTACTGAAGATACAAGTCCATATGGCTCATATGATCCAGTGAGAGAGATGTTCCTGTTTTGTAGTCTAATCTGGATGGATGTGATCTGTGAAGCTGGCCATGAAGATGCGGGTGCAGGTGGAAAAAACAGTACTGTCACCAGTACCTGAGTTCGGCTTGCATTTCTGAAAGTACTATGGCTGACCCAAACTTGGTCCAGATTCAGACTGAACTGGGTTGCAAATTCCATTCTCAACTGGCCAAACCGAGGAGCAGTCATACTGAACACCAGAGACCAGTGGATGTACATGTCACAGAGCAGAGGATAAGAACAATTGCATGTTGCAGGATCCACTGTCTTGTTCTGTTGACAGACTGTTTCAGCAGTGCATACATTTGGCTGATTCCAACTCAATGGTCCAGCTATGTCAGGTGAGGAGAAGTCACACAGTTCTACCAGTGAGAAGGATTGGTTCTCACACACAGGGTTCCCTGCCAACCTGCACAAGAATGATACCAACTGGATGAATGAGATGGATCACAGTAAGAGCATTTCAGATTGTAAGAACTAAACCCTAAACCCATCAACACTCCTCCAAGCAGAAGGAAATTCCAACCATGGATCCAGGCTTCAGACATCAATTAGAAAGCTTGTTGGTACAGATGGATGGGTTCAAGGCAGATAATGGTTCACTTTCAGGATCTCACTTGGCATTGAGAAACTCTGATGGAAAGTTCACCACACCAGTGATGTTGTTTCTCTCCAACAACATTTGAAGGTTGACAGAACGTGTGACGTTGCCATCTAAGATTCCTGCAAACTGATTGGAGCTCAAATTTCTGCACATTCATCCTCCAAAAGATTGACATCAAAAACTCATAATTAGAATCACTAATAATTGGGAAAATTGATAAAATAAATACAAATCTGTGTGAGAGAGAAAAAAAGTGGCACCATCAAAAAATGTAGGAGAGAAATTACTCACAGCATACTAAGAATGGGCAGGTTGAATAGAAATTCTGGTACTGATCCACTCAAAAAATTGTTACTTGCATCCCTGCAGGTCCTCTCAAATTGTGAGGCAACAAACATGGTATCAATTACAGAACAACCCATCTGAGAAGAACAAACGAAAGTTTTGTGTCAAAAGATGGGTACAGGTCAATATACATCCTTTGTCACAGCCTTAGAGCATCTCCACTCGTGCTCAGTATGTAGCCCTGCACTAGAAATCTGGGATGAGATGCAGCAGTCATATCCAGTGGATCCACTGAAAGATTAATGTGACCTGGAAAAATGCACATCTTCCAGGGCCTTGGAGAAGCCCTGGAAGAGTCTAATAAATATAGTCAAATTGTGTTTATTGACTGCTCCCCATTTGTGATTGGCTAGATAGTTTGATTAGTCCAGGTTGGCTATTAGTAGTCTCCCATCTATTTGCAGTCCCAGGTTTAGTTTTAATGGGTGGGGTTGGAAAAAGTAAATAACTAAAGCATGGATATGAAAATATTTTTGCAGGGCCACATACTGAGCATTTCTGGAGATGCTCTTACATGGTCAAGCACAAGTCAGAAAAAAAACTACACTCCCAAGTTTGACATGGTGGGTCTTACAGATGTGTGATTGCTGTGAGGTTGTCAAGGCCAAGCTTCCCTCCTGGCTGTGAGATTGAGCAGGGAATGCACCCAGTCAACACATTTTGGGAAAGAAGAAGAGTTGAAAGTTTGGACAATTGGCCAAGCGCTGCAGGGATATCTCCAATCAGTTGATTGGAACTCAGATCTCTGGTATGGTGATGTCAAACAAGTACCTCCCACTAAGTAACATGAAATCAGCATTCTAGTACTGATCACCTAGCCTGTATCAACACATGGGAATTTCTAAAGTTACAAATCTGATGATTGGAAAGAAAAGAAAAAAAACACCATAACTGCTTCAAGAAGCACCCAATTACACTAATCCTGTGACATTTAGGTGTAAATCTTCACCAAAAAAACTTCTATAAAATGCCCATATAGGTAATCACAAAGTGTCCATACACAGAGTTTTATGGGTGTACTCATCACACTCAACATAAAACTACCTATAAGTGATGGAAGAACCAAATTTGACTGTGGCTGTGTGTGTTGAGAATTAAAAACTTACAAGATTAGCAAGGATGTGAGATTGTTGAGACCAACAGTGTAATTCCCACCAGGCACCGTTACTGGAATGTTGCCTGAGAGCTGATTATTTGCCAGAGAAAGCTGCAAAAGATTGTCCAGTTGGCCAACCGTATAAGGAATCTCACCACTTAACTGATTGTGGGCCAGATATCTGAAACAAAAATTCCATCCACCAACAGTACCATATGTTGAGGCTTTTCTTTCAAATTAGCCAGAATAACCTTATCCAACTCAATAGCCAACTCACACAACCTACACAAAACTTAGAATTATAAGCACTGTAAGCATGCCTGCCTGCAGCCACACACACAAACAGTACTGTTCCAGGACTGAAAATGGTAAAATCTTCCATTGAGTTTGGGTCATCACATACATGAGTTTCACATTGACAAGGTTGCCAAGACGTGATGGGATCCATCCAGAAAAGCTACAGTTTGACAAATCCCTGCACAAGAAAATACTATGTCACTTTAAAATGTCTGATGACTGGCAGCCAATACATAGACTGGAACAGCAATTCTTGTCTGCCATTATTTTGCTCTCTGAAGCTCTACAATCATGGTCTGCTAAAACTCAAGCAAAAACTGTGACCAACTTACTTACTATAGGCAGCTTTCTGCATGCAGAAAAGCAGCACAGTTCATCCTTAAAGAATTGTTACAAAGTGTGAAGAGGCTTCAAGAAACTCATTTTCCAGATATATATAACACAGGCTTGATGAGGAGCTAATAAAAACACTTGTCTAGAGCATGGGTTGTGGTACTTACAGCTCAAACAGACTAGAGAGATTCCCAATCTCCTCCGGGATCGCACCTCCTAGTTTTGGATTCCCTGCTAGTTCTCTGCAAACCCAGAAAAATATGCCTGGCTAAGAACATGGCTGTCTGAGCTAATTCCATTGTGCCAGTATTTGAATATTACTTACTAACTTCTCCTGTGGTGAACCCACAACTTCTGAAAGATGGTGGCAAAGTATTTTGCAGGAAGCCAAAGTATCAAGATAGCCTTTTGAGGTGTTACTATGAACAAAAGGCAATGAAATTCAAATGTCAACCAAAGCTCTCATCCCAAGCTCTTATTCACATTGTAAGCTCGAGATCTATAGCCTTTTGAGGAACTATGAACAAAAAGAAGCCCTATGAAATTCAAACATCAACCCAAACTCTCATTTTGCATTGTAAGGTCAAGATAGCACATTTGAGGTACTATGAACAAAAAAACCCTATAAAATTCAAACATCAACCCAAGCTCTCAATTCACATTGTAAGCTCAAGATAGCCTTTTGAGGTACTATGAACGAAAAAAAACCCTATGAAATTCAAACATCAACCCAGGCTCTCAATTTGCATTGTAAGGTCAAGATAGCCCTTCTGAGATACTATGAACAAAAAAAGCCCTATAAAATTCAAACATTGACCCAAGCTCTCAATTCAAATTTGCAGTAGATCTATTATTTTTAGGCATAATGTCAGCTTTTTGGAACTTACAAGTATTGAAGATTGACAAAGCTCCCAATAACTGGAGGCAGATTCCCGACAATACCAGAATTGCTCAACCGCCTGGCCACCATGGATTAAATTGTGAAGTGTTCAATGAGAGCAGAAATAATCATGACCTTGCCAAGCATGACTCTCTTATATAAACCCTAAACCTAATCCACATTCCAACACTAAGACAATAAAAATGGCATTATGTGATGATCCCAGCTAAGTAAAGTGTGGATCTTATATTATACATACAGTGCCACAACTGAATCCTGGAGGCATGATACACCGTGCCATTGTGACCAACAAGGGTCGGATTGCAGTGACCAGTTTCCAACCAGAGCCTCTGTTGTATTCCAAGCATTTAGTAACCCTTGCAAGGCAGCAACTGCACAAAACACCATAATTTTTGTGGTCCATTATCAGCATTTCTCTAGACTGTTTTCTCCTCTCCTCTTATACATTGAATTCCCAACTTCACTGGCAACGGCAGCTCATCCTAAGCTTAGTCAAGCTCAGCAGTGCACTAATAAAGTATGCACATAACCCACAAATGCCATTAGGGTTGGTTGGTTCGTGATGAAAAAAAAGAAAATTCTGCAAAAAGGACTCGTTTATTCGTTCTCTGAACCCTAATTTTTATTTTTATTTCGGGTCTTGACAAAATTCTGAACATGTATACTCTCAAGTCATCTAAATAGTCCTCTACAATATAGAAGACGCCATTGCAGCAGCTGCTGCTGCTTCTTCCCCCTAGTCCTGCAATTTTTTCATTAGGCTACTGTGATCACAGATTCTGTTATCTGATTAGTACTCATGGATGTCAAGGTGTAACTACTGCATATTACCGTCAGACCACAACGTGGTGGCTTCTGTAACCGCAGGCACACGAACTAGGATGAGCAAGCTGATGATAGTGCAGCAATGTGGTGGTACTACTGTCTCCTCTCGCCGCCGCCGCCGCCACCTGCAGCAGCAAAACGGGGTGCCACCCATGGAGATCATCATATAACTGGGGTAAAGTATTGATGCAAACAATCTCTTAAACAATCTGAGGCGTTTCTTTCAGAATTCCTTCCTACGATATGATGAAGGAACAGCAGCCCCCAACAATCTATCTGCCAGCTGCAGCTGCAACGTGATCAGGAACTCCTCCCAAGAATCTGCATGGCAGCAGCTAGCAGCAGCTCCATTGCCTGCACGACTATTACTACTTGTACTAGTACTGCCAATGTTCACGACACAGCTAAGTTTCATCGACCCATTCTAGAAATTGCCGATCCTGAGGACGACGCCAATATTGCTGGTGCTGCTTCTTGTTGCCATCTTTCCATTAGGTTGTTGTGATCACATATTCTGTTATCTAAGTGGTACCCAAGAATGGATGCTACTGTCTAGAAATAATCGCATCGTAACTAGCGACTTCTCACTAGTCCTAAAGTACACACACACCACCAGTCGATCTCACAGCTATCCTTTCACCCAAATTTTTTTTTAAAAATCTTCCAAAAACCCAAAAGAAAAAAAAAGTTGGCAACAAACAAAACCAACAAACCCAAGGACACAGCAACAAGATCAGAATCTCAAGATTGCAGACAACAAATCTAGTGGAAACTGGCAAACAAAAAGCAAAAGCCAAGATTATGTTCCACCAATACCCCCCAAACTTTTTCTGAACAGCGTAATTTATTATTATTACTATTATTATTATTTTGTGGGGCGAAATTCCGTCACTTGGCGAAATTGTTTTCTAAAATGGCAGTGGGAATCCTTGGAAGGATTTTTTTGGAAAAATTACCTACAAAGTCGCCATATTTAGATAACAACTTCCAGGATTTCACCCACACAATTCGCAAGAATCCTAATTTTTTTCTAATGTCCTCTCTGACCTGTAGCCAAATTTGGCTAACACTTCTTGTTAAAGATAATCACCGACCCACTTACCTCACAAAACTCCAAAATACAATTTAAATTTTTTTTGAAAAGGAAGTTTGGGGGGGGGGGGTTGTCAGTCAGAAAAAAGAAATATCATCAGACTGCTATAATACGTTCTAGTAAGTAGCCAAAAATATAGAAGGATGATTGAAAATTTTGTGCTTCATAACTGGCATATAGCCAGATATGGCTAAATCTTAATATAGGGATAATGACCACTTTTTTTTTTACATCTTCTTCCCATTTTCAATCCATCATCACTTACACTGCAGTAAGAAATCCCCTTTTAAAAAACACTGATGAGAAGCAGCAATATTTTTTTCAATTTTCTGATATTGCATCACTAGCTAGTAGTATCACAAGAGGGATTTAGCATTAAATGGCTACAGGGTTCTAGAACTTGTCTAAATAGTTTTTTTTAAATGCTACCGAAATAAACATCATAGTTCAAATCTGGCTAGGTTTTTTTCAAAAAAACATTTTCGACCTTTGTCAAGATTTTAACCAAAAAATGGGAATGTTGTGACAAAATATTCCTTTTTATTTGTATTTTCTACTTTTCGCATTTTGGCGAAATTTCGCAGCCCAAAGAAACGCTGATGATAAAATATTAAACCATTGATTTTCTTCTCAAAACATTCGTCACTTTTTCGACAAATTTTTCTGAGAAAACTAGTGTAACTTCCTTTAGTTTTTCTATGATTTTGGAGAAATTCGCCAAATGTTTTATATCTTAAAAGTGTGAGAAAGAAGAAACAAACAAACATTATAGTGTTCAGGATTTTTTATTTTTTTTCAAATTCCTCCCCTTAGTCCACTGGCAAGGATCCTTACATTAGTTACCATTAAATGGCGACTGTCCTAGGTGGGCTGTAACATTTTTACAAAATTGCTGCTACAAGTGGCGAGCTAGGAAGTGCCTAGATCTAGATGTGGCTAATTTAATTAATTTCATTACGAAAAATCCGGGAAAATCACAAAATTTTCATGTTTTTTTTCTAAAATAAAATTCTGAAAAACACTTCGCCAAAAAAAAAAACCAGTGGCTGTATTGGAGAGTAGAGCGAGGAGCTGCTGGTGCCGATGATTCTGACATAAGACAGCTTTGGCTTCTGACACAGATTCTTGAATACACAAGCGAGTACGTGGGTACAGCGGAAGAATGTAGGCAGGCAGGCAGCAACGTCCGTCGGAAGTGCGGATGTCAGTTGGCGGCAGCACTAACAAAAGCTAGCAACCACGTTCCATAACACCCGCTGTGTAATAATGGCGGCCGGCCATTTAAGCACCTACTTATCCATCCATCACACGCCAGAGCCAGCTCAGACCCCACCGTGCCCATTTCCCACTCTGTCAGAGCAACTCCACCGGTGCTCGATATGTGACGTCACCCTGCAAATTAAAATTGGATCAAGAAAACTGAAGAAGACATGCCGGTTTCGCTCAGCAATATGGTGTCTTGGCCCAGCATTCTTGAGCAGTTTGTCGCTGATACCTCGGCACTCAGGCAGATCCTAACAGCTGCCAGAGAAGAGGAGTGTCATTGTTATGATCTCAGTGCGTGTTGCTCCCTGTTTAATTACCTGGTCCAGGTGGTTTGCTACTAGATGTCTCCCACCTATTTGCAATCCCAGTTTTAGTTTTACGGGTGCGATTGGCAAAACTAAACTTGGATGTGAGAAATAATTTTGCAAGGTCACATACTGAGCAGGGAGCAGCTCTGTAGACGCTGTCAGCCATATTTTCCCGGCTATATTTGCATAAGTTTGTGGCCAGATTGAACCAACGCCCACCCATGCACCATGAAGGATGGGTGGTGAGTGATCAGGGAACAGTCTTCTGTTGGGTTCCAGAACTTCCCTAGCTAACCTTCTTAGCTAGCTCAGGTGGTTTTTTTACTGCATAAAACTTTTTTTCAGTATAATTGAGTAGCAGACATCCTGTATTTAAAAACTTCCACTCTTTGTGGGTGTGCATTTCAAAAAACGGAATGCATGTTGAGGTGGGCATTCCATTTTTTGAAGCACCCCACAGTTTATTTATTTATTTCTCTTGATATCCTCTGGGTATCAATGCATCTCTTAATATATAGGACCTACAGAATGGTTTACCAAGGTAAAACTCAGCAGAGGTTCATCCACCACTGACTTGTAACTGGCATCATCCAATGGATGATGTGCTGGTGGGTGCTGGTTCTCTCTGACCAAGTCTGCATGGATTTATCACAGTGCTTTTTTTTGGTGGCAAATTTCTGCAAAATTGCCACTGCAGAAACTTAAAAGGGAAAATTCTTCTTTCACAAATTCCCTTTTATGAGAAAATTAATTCGCCAGATTTTAGAGAACATTTTGCCACATTTTGACAAAGTTTTTAAATTTCGGGACGGTTTTAATATTGCTAGTTTTCTACTGTTTGGACAGCTTCTAAACAAATGCCAATTAATGCTAAATATTTTCGAGGATGATGGATAATGATAGATCCAAAAACAAAACCGCACAAAACAAAAACAAACATTGATTAATTTTCTAGATAAGTCTTAATCTTATTCACTTCCAAAAAAAAGGGATTTACATGGATTTGTGGGCTGGATAAACTTTAAAATTTCTCTACTTCGCAGAAAGACTAAAAGGCTTACCAGAAATTTTCTACTGTACTTGGATTGGAATGCTATAGAGCAGAATTTTTCATCCACCAAATGGAGGTGTTTCATAAGTGAAATGCAGCTGGCATTTTGTTCATCAGAGCATTTCATTTTCTGAAACGCTTGCACTGTTTTTTATAATTGATGGGTAGGTTTCTTTTTAAAATTCAAACCACACAAGTTATCAATATTTTAAATATTGGTTGCCAGGTAGGCTAAGTTCCAAATAACCATTGATTATGTTTAAGGGTAGGTTATCAAATTGGTTGATAACCAACATCAGCAATTTCTCTCATGACAATTGCCGAAGGGGAGAAGTGGATTTGGCTAAGACCATGTTCAAATTTTTTGTCAAGGAGCTTGATAGATGGACTAAGGCTCAAACCAAAATGATTGAAGAATAAATTGGATTCAAAGAAGGACATGCGAAATTTCGCACTTGCAATATAAGTACTAATGTAGAGCTAGTTTCCTAGAAAACAACCAAAGGTACTACAAGTGGTAACAATATCCACGCCACAAAACAATCTACATCAAAACCACAAAATGCCACGAAGTTAAGGGATAGGTTGCGAAAGGTGAAAAGACCTTTGGGGTCATCCAATCAGTCTCCTAGGGCAAATCCACAAGTGGAGAAAAGGAGATAGAGAGTTGCACAATAGGGCAAATCTACAAGTGGAAAAGAGGAGATAGAGAGTTGCACAAGAGGCATCAACTCAATTTCATGACATGCAAACTATGAACATGTGGTTTTCAAAACGAAGAAGACACAAGGAATAATGGAACATCCACCTTAGACTACAATGATGTATAACATCCAAAGATAAATTCAACCACATTATCAAGCAAAAAGGCCAAGATCACCGATGATGAAACCATAGAGTGCACAAAAGGAAGAAGTACATGCCAAGGAAGAAAGAAAGATTTTTTACTTTGGGTTTTGATGAACCACCATTGTCACCACCAGACATAATAATAACATAACCAACACCAAAGTAAATATAATGCCTAAATATTTGTTGCCATAGGAAGATAGCCCAAGGTCTTTTATAGGGTTTTATGAAGGTAACACACATTTTACAACTTATAAAAGTTTTGGCTCGTCATTTGAAAATAATCACAAGGGGCCAACTTCATTGTTCCACACACCAAGGATAATACATTTTATAAGGAAAAAAGTTGAACAAGATCAAAGGGTTGATAATATGTTCCAACAAGCGGTTTAGTAGAGTCAAAAAATGCATGTTGTCATGTTGAAGATGTTTGGGCTCAAATTGCAAAAACATCAAGTGAAAGTTGATAAGTTGTAAATGACAATTCAATTACAAGTTGCAATTCAAGAGGCAAATCAATTGAGGCAATAATTAGCAACACATGAGGTGTTAAAGGAAAAAAAATTATAATAAAAAAAACAAATAAACAAAGCACATATGAAATTTTTCAATGCAAATCAAAGGAGAGGTAATCTAAAAATACATGTTGAGGGATTGGAAAAGATCAAAATGGAGAGGGCATTTCTACAAAATTTGAAACAATAGGATGATAAATATTGAGAGTTGAAGAAGATAACATATTTAGATGTAGCTTAATGTCCAATGTTATTGAAGGATAACATCAACCTCAACCATACAATGGTTGGTTAGTAAAAAAATATTCAACAACTAAAGTTGGAATTGCAAAATGTTGTTCAACATAAGAATGAAATAAAGTTGAAAAGAGAATGGATGCAAGCCACTTATGAATGGGCCATGAAGGCATATTACAAAATGATAAAACTCGGATGCAAAATGTTATGCAAAAGATGAAGATGTTGGAGCCATATTATTCTAAGTACAAACTATAGGAATACGATGAATAGAAGATGTATCATACCATCCTCAAGATGAAACAAAAGGCAATGGACACCTTAAACAAAAATTCCATGTCAGAAACAAAAACAATGAAACACATTAATGCAATTTTTAATTTTTAATAAAAAAATGTGTGCATGAAATACACAATAGTCATTGTAGTTATGATTTGTAAAAAAAATTGTATTTCTTTCCATAAAATTCAAAATATTAGCTTTGGAATAGAGATTTTGTTGTAAAAATATTCCAATATATAAATTTTGCAAAAATCAATATTTACCAAAAACTCCAAGTTCTCTTGGATAGTTCTAATGAACAGAGATGCACTAAAGTGGTTTCATAATGTTTAAACCTAGGATGTTAAAATAATCAAATATTGAACATTTTTTTCCAAAGGAAAATTCAACAAAATAAAAATAAACTTTTTTGCAAAATTTTGGTAAGCTTTTGATATTGTTGGGAAGCCTTTGATGAATGGATTTTTCAGTGCCAATTTCTTAAGTTTTAAACCTACGATGGGGGAGATATTGAATTTTGATTGATTTTTGTTTAATTAATATTTAGATTAAAATTTTAATTTGTTTTCTGTTTTATGATTGAGATTTTTGGTCATGCTCTTGTTCACATTTGAAGCAATATCATAATCATGTTCACACTTGGGCCAATGGCATAGGCAACACTAGTACATATATTAAGCAAGGTTGTTTGTTTATTTTGTTTGTTTATCACATTTAAGTCTCATGAACCATGGCACCCCCCTATCATGCACTTGGTATTGTGGAAACCTTTGATGATTCATTGGGGGTGCCCCAAAGTGGTTGCATAATGTTTAAAGCTACAATGCAAGAATTATTGAATATTGAATCATTTTTTCATTAAAAACGAGTTATTCAATATTTAACATTTTTTTTCATTCTAAATTATTAGTGTTCTTGTTTCAAGAGGTCCTAAATAGATAGTAGTAAAAGTTTTTGGATTTAATTTTATATAATGTTCTTTTCCCAAAAGGCTCAAGGTATTAACTTAGTAATATGAAGCCCCTTATTAAATAGTGGCCAAAAAAACCAACACACACCAATGTGCAAGTTGGTGTGTGAATAAAATACCTTTTTTGTTATAATTATAATGCACAGCTAATCATCATTATGTAGTATCCATTTATTTACTTGCCCACTTGCATAGTAACCACTTATATTTTTTAATTATTTACCTTCCTCATTTTCATAGGTAGTTTACTAGTTACTTGCACCACGTTAAAAGGTGGTTTTTTAACAAGTCCGAGATCATGACACATGTCATGTGAGATAAATTTTGTGATTTCATCCATTACAATGTAATATGTGGTCTTTATTGTGGCATATATATTACATATAAATTGCAATTTGACATTAGTTTGACATTTGCATAACATGTGACACAACTTAATGTTAAACTATAATTTTAATGTAATATATGTCACAATAAATACCACATATTGTATGTTATGGTGGATGAAACCACAAAGTTTACCTCACATGTGTTATGAGTCATGGCCAATTGTGTGAAAAAAAACCACAATTTGTTGTAACAAATTAAGTAATGCAAAGGGGAAATAGGATACTTGAGAAACTAAATCACCAAGGTGCAATCTTATTAACTTGGTTATGGCTCAAACTTCATGCAAATTAATAAGTTTTAAGGGGACCCTAGTGAACATAATTAAACACTTGCAAACCACACTGAAAGCTTAATTAATCAATCACAATTGTCTTAATTTTTTACTATTCATTATTTCACTTTGATTGAAATCTTTGTTTCTACCATAAAAATTGTGAAAATTTTGCAATCAATCATTAATTTGCAAACATCATGAATAGTCCCTCTTTCATATTCTATTTGTAGTCATAAGCCCTTAATGTAACATTTAACGAGCACATTATCATTTGGATCGTGTGTGTTTGTTGTGTCTTACAAAATGTTCTTCCATTTATATAAAACAAGGGCATTACAAGCCCTTTGTAATGCCCTCCATACCATTGGAAGAGTTCACCATACAAGGATAACAATTTCACATTGTTTTTTAAAGCTCAATATGATGATCTACCTTTACCAACAATAACACCCTTGGAGCATGGATCCTAAAAGACGGGTCTAAAACTTGTATGGCTTAGGCAATGGACCTTCCTTTCAAGGGCCCCCACCTTACATTTAGTGTCATTATGATTGGTTGGTAAGAATTTGTACATTTTTTAATTATGTTTTGAACCACTCAAATGGGTGATGCTTAATCATAAACTTAGCTTAAAAAATTATTAAAAAAAACCATTTGGTAAGGATGGAATGGATATTTGTTTTTGGTAGTTTTAAAGTAGGCATGGGAGATGAGGAGGCTAAAGATGTTCTTTGAAATTTTGGTTTTATGATTATGAAAACCCTTCCTTGGTTGGTACCACTAGGACTGTCACACCTTCATTTTACCAAACCCATTGAATTTTGGAAAATTATAATAAATATTTAAATAAATATTCTCATTATATATTTTTATTAAATTTATTAGGTTGTATAGATTTTGAAATTTGAATTATATAAATTATTTTTTATATATTGATGTTCATAATCATTTTTAAAAATATAGGAATGTAACAAAAAAAATTGTTTTTGAACTTTTTGGAACTAGGAACACAAATTTGAAACACGCTTTGATTTTTTTCTTAGTATATTATTTTCTAAAGCACCTTGAAGGTATTTTATTTTATAATGATTTTATGTAACTAATTGAATATGTATAATATAGTTATGCAATTTCAATTAAAGTTCAAGCACATGATTCCTAAAGGGGCCATGACAATTAAAAATAGAAGTTTGTTTCAATTTTCACCTATTTGATTCCAATAAAATTTTATTGAAATATACTAGTGCATGAAATTGATAAACATGAAAAAAAAAAATCTATAATGATGAAAACATTTAAAGAAAGAAGCTTAGAAAAACCATTTGGCCAATTTTGGTTCCTTAACCATTATTTGGTATGGTTCCTAGTGTTACCACCCAAGGATGGGTTTGCCCTTCTTAAATAAAAGTTATGTTAATAGTTGAGTTGCAATTGTAAACAATGAATGATGATTCACCTAATTACACTACTTCCATAACCCATACATGTAAAACAAAGGCAACAAGTGGCTCACATCACAAAATGGTTCAACTAATAATGGCAAGTTGAAGTAGGTTTAAATAGAAAATGTTCCATGAAGTTCCCCAAAAACAAACATTGTTCACAATAACACTTGGTGAACATTCTTCAAAATGTGAGAGCAAGTGAAAACTACATTGGTCAATGATATTTCACTTATAATTAGAGCCAATAAACATATATAAATTTGAACCAATGTTGGTTGGTTTTCATTGTTTCAAATAATTTATGGTCTTGGGATCTTCCCCCCCCAATTTGATGGAACCTTGAATAAAGGTTTGATTTTTTTCATTTTATGCAAAAACCTCCATGTAAGGTTATGGGTTGATTTTTGTAAATAGGTCGATTGGTTATCAAATATAAAAGTTTTCACTTTTTTCATGGGCAGTGGTTTAGGTTTTGATTAGGCTTTATTATCTATTCTTTGCATTGTATGTTACAAAAGAATATACCTACATTAACATTGAATCAACTACACATTGACATCTACAACATGGTTCCTTAAAAATTGGCATTCAAGCATCAAGGCGTCAAGGTGTGAATCTACAACTCTACAATCCACACAATACATGCAAAAACATAACAAATGACATGACCAAACATAATTTGAAACATTATTGACACCACTAACATTGAAACAATGATTCATAGCCATCATAACATCATTATTACAAATCATGTCTAATTCATTATTTTTTGTAATTAAATTTTAGTTAAAAAAAACACCCAAACAAGATGATATTACAATTTTAAATGACCAATTATTTACAATCGAGCAAAACATACATTTACTAGTAGTTCAATCAAATTGAATGTGATGAAATGTTTAGTTATATTCATTTTGTCATGTTTGTTTTGACTAAAAGTTGGAAAATATTAATTGATGTGACTTGTCTATTTTGATTAAAAGCTAGGTAGATGCAAGCTAGAGTGGCTCATTATGGACTTTTTAGAAAAGCCAAAAAGTCCATAAGTAATATTTAAAAAATAATATGGTGCTAATTTTGTTCAAACTTGTATTCATTAAAGAAAATGTCATCACATTCTAAGTCCCTATAAAGAATATTTTAAAAATTTAGGTCATCTCAAAGTCCATATATAAAACAATATGCTAGTTGGCAAGTCCACAAGTTCAAGTTATAAAGTCCATAACCTTTTTACCTTAAGGAACTATGCAAAATAATTTGCATACCCATTTAGATAATTAAGTTGAGAATTTGAATCCAAATCCCTAAAATCAAATTGGTATATATGTGCATAGTTATGAAGTTTACAACCACAACACCTTGCAAAATTAAACCTTTATGTCACAAAAATGAGCCACTTTAGCATGCATTTACCCAAATAGCCTATAGACCTATGTTAGTTGATTTGGTTAATAGGTAACATAAATAATGATTGGGATTTTAGAATTAATTATTATAAATTTAAGTTTATTAAAAATATTAGCTAGGTATGGATATAGCTAGCATACCTAGCACACCTTACCTTAACCTATCAACCTTACTTACCTAGCCTATCTAGCCTCACCACTTTATAGGTTGCATGTATAAGGAGTTGCACCCTTCATTTCCATGAGGAAAAACCAAATCCTTAACCAATGCACCACACCATTTTGAAAGTGTTAACTTTTGTTAACATATTATTATGAACATTTTTATTTCACATCTTTAACACTAAGTTTATACAAATAGGCATGAAGGTAAATAATAGGTATATAAGTTATAAGTTGGTAGATGGTCAATGTTTTGTTACACCTATTTACTTACAATCTGCCCACTAACATACCTACCTATCTATCTACTTACAACCTATAACTACCTACCTATTAATTGCATACATGACAATGAGGTCAACCTAGGGGGGGCTACACATTTACATGCCTACTAGGCACATCAAATCTCTTAAGGAACATTAGAAATGATTTAAATATAGCAAATGTGACAAGTCGTAGGTTAGGTTGCATTTGGAATGACTTATATTAATCATTGTGCACTAGTGTTGGGTGGGTATGTCCATTTCAACATACAAATTCACTATTGGTATCAATGTTTTTTGAATTTCTACATTAGGTAAGAACATGAATATTTAAAAGTTCTTGAAATGGACATATTAAGTGGGTTTATACAACAACTTACATGTTTTGAAGGGATCTTGGGTATGATTATAAATAAATAATAAATTCATACCAATTTAGATTCTATCATGGTATCAAATATTTACATTTAATTTCTATCCCAAATGAGAAAAATAAAATTACATGTTTTTAAGTTGAATGTTATATTATAACCAAAAAGAAAAGGGCATGATCAATAACCACACAAATGTCACATGGAGACAATCTTGCACAAACAATTTCAATCACATGTTACTAAACACACAAAAATGTGAAATGGAAAGTATCACAATGATATGTATCATTGTTCTTATTCCAAGTTCACAACATAAAAGTTTGAAGAAATACAAACTGTCAATGAACACAAATTGCCAATAAACATGTTTGTCACCTTAAACTTATGTAACTCTTGCAATCTAATACATGTAATAAAAAACAACTAGAAAATTATGTACACAACATACAAACATGAGTTCCTTTTAGAAAGAGACTCCAAATATATTTCAATGCATTATTATTTTTTATGGACATGATAGGGTAACCTAGGTATTTTCAATTAATCCATTATTTCATACCAACTAGTTTATGTTTAAATGTTAGGGTGCATGCTCTAGTCCATATCCACTTTAACCCTATATAACAAAACAACATCATTATGCACCTACATTATGTAAGCATCATGCATGCCACATATAAATGATAGTGTCTAATTTGATCAAAAAAAGAAGTAAAGTTAATCATATTAGACATACCTACTTTGGAGGGGGGGGGTGTGAACAAAATCTACCCCCTTTATAGGTCATTTTGGACAAGTAGCTTAATCATGTAAGTCATTTTAATCACTATGTTAGGGGTCTAAAATATATGTTTTTGTAATAGTGAATAAAACATGGTGGTTTAACACAAAAAACACATGATTTGAGAAACTCAAGAAGGCAACATGATTAACTTCAAGCTATGATATAATCATTATTTTTTTTATTAAAAACAATTACCCTACAAAGCCACGTACTTGAATGTAAGCACATGACAAAATCAACCATTCATAAAAAACTTGGACCTATGACACCACTTACTCAAAACTTCACTTGCACATATATAACACAATCACAACCATTCACAAAAAAACCCAACCCTACAACACTCTTGATTTGACTTCAATAACATAGTCCAAAATCATAAGCAACAATAAACAAAAACTTGATAAATATTAGTAGTGGTGAGAAACACATGACAAAACGAAAAACAACAAAAGAAAAACAAACATGCAACCCAAGCTTAATTGAAGACCACATGAGGTTCTTCAATTTTCTCTTTTCATCATTATAACAAGGCAAAATCTTAACATAATTTACACTAACTTACACCCAACTTTGCACTTATTGCTCCTTTCTTATGTTTCATTAAACCAATTTTAAATTTCATCGTAATTTTCTTCAAACAATCCCTTAACTTCCTTGATTAACTTTTTTGGCTCATAAATCAAAGTAGCCTTACATGACTAAAAACTCCAATGTATGTTTATTAGGTTTATTTCTAGCACATTTGATGCAACATCATTAAGCCAATTTTTGATAATCAAAATGAAACAATATAAGTTTTCAATCCCTAACCTAAAGTGTTGAAGATTAGTGATGACTTTAACAAGACTAAAAATTTGTTAAATCTCAATCTATTAACTCACAATCTTAAACACTTAACATGCCAAGAAAACCTCATGAAAAAATTGAAATGCATGTTACATTTGCCAAATTAAAGGATTATTAGATTTTAATAATCACATGCATAATTGATGAAACAACTGTATAATTCATTTTTCAAAACAAATTTTATTGCATCATCATTTTTAATAATTTACCCACTAAAGAAGAATTCATCATCTTCAATTACCATTGCCTCCAATAATAATGCCCTTGTAGGGTTTAAATAAAAATAATCCTATAGCAAAATTGGATACACAACCTTAATATCATATTTTGTCACAATTTGATCAACAAGAGAATTGCCCACATAAGCTTCATGTTTTTGTTGATCAAGTTGTTACATGCTTTATGTGCCCTTGTCTAACTAAAACATCCATTAAATGTTGAGAATAGCCTTTGTATGTTGAGAACTTGTGCCATCATCCTCAACTTGAACTTTTGTAACTCCTAATTAGCATCACCCCATATGTAAGGTTGAATCAAATCCTAAATTTTGCCTACCTCAACTTTCACAATAGTGCATAAGGTGAAAGCAAAAACCAATGCATTTGACCACAACCCAAAACCTTGACTTTGGTTTAAAACACATTGTTTGACCACTAGTAGCAAGGTATTTGTAATGGCTTTAACAACCCAATTAATTTGGTAAGTTAGCACTTTCAATGATGAATGCAAAGCATGTTGTTGTTTGTAATAAATAGAAATTGCATCTTGATATTCCAAAGTCCTTGGAACAAGAAGACATATGATGCAAACTTTGTTTTCACTAAAATTCTTATCATTCTAAGCAACATCCTTACATAAACATCATTATAGAAAACTATAACATGGATTTTAAAATATGAAAAGAGGAGCTAGGAGTATATTATATTTTTTTGACATGGCATGACCAAAACAAAAATCAACAAATGCGCATGACAATTGAAATGATAAACATGATACCACAAACCTTAAGGCGATGGTTAAAGGAATTACTTAATTAGACCCTTCATTTTTCACATAAACAATAACCTTATCAAGTAAACTAAATTAAATTTAACAACACCTTAACCTAGGCTACCACAACTACAATACAATGTCGTGCACCTTAAAAATACCCATAGTTACATTAATGGGCTCCCATGCATCATTGATAAAATTGACCACCATATAAAAAGGGACACACAATGGACATTTTTGCCATGGTGGTCAAATTTACTTTTCCCATGGGCCAAAATGTGAACATTAACATTCACTATAACACAACACACAACACATCTCATGGCTTGTGGGTTATATGTATTGACAAGGCCACCCTCATTCATAACAAAAAAACCTTAATAATTGATAAAACGATGGAAGGGTTTGTGAACCATTAGTAACTTGAGTTATGAAATGTAAACTCATTGTCATCTTTATTGTTATATAGTAAAGTCAAGTTGATGGAAAAGGGGGTGACAATTGTTGATTCCATTGGATTATTGGCTACACACAAGTAGACATTTAACAAACAACACCCATAATGAACTAACAAAAAAACAACAAGGAAAAAAAAAGCCATGACCTTAAAGCTTAAGCTTTTTAGCATTTCATTCAAACACCACACCTTAACTAAAGAAAGTTCTGTAGCCACAAAAAAACATGTTGGTGTGTAAGACTTACCTCTAAGAACTTTGTTTAAAATTTGTGATATGTGGCAACAAAATAAGAAGATGGCAATAAACAACATTTGAAACTATTGCTCACAAATTCCAATAGGTAACTAAAGCACAAAAATGAAAGTGCAACAATGTACCTCCAAACTCCAAACTCAAAAGCACATTGGATGCAAGTTGGTGCAAAAATGTTAGAGCAAAAAAAATAACCTTCAAGCCTTTGCCCAAAAAAATTCCAAAAAAAACTTCAAATGTCATAGATTAATTTCAACAAACAAAAAGTGCATATAGGGTACCTCAAAAGCAAACAAGGTACCTCAAAAACTTTTGTTAAGAAATCATTGCAAGCATCATCAAAAACACATAACGACCATGTAATAACAAGTGTTATCTGGCTATTTATTTTTAGGACAAACCTTTTATATATCAACATAACAAATTTTTATTTTATAAAAAGAATAAGGATATGTATTTTTTAAATTTAGGAAATTAAGTACGTAGACAATTATGTATTCAACCATTTTAATTTCCCTTTGTCGGTTATGAATGAACTAGTTTTCAAATGTTGATAAATTATAGATATGTATATGATTCAATTATGAATAAACCAATTTTCAAATGCTAATAAACTATAAATATGAATATGGTAAAGTTATGAATGAACCAATTTTCAAATGCTGATAAATTGTAGATATGCCTATGGTCCAAGGTTATGAATGAACTAAAATTCAAATGTTGATAAACTATAGCTATACATATATAACATATGAATATTACACAAAAACTTGTAAATGTAGTAAAACAAACATGAACACCTTACCAATTCACCCCATAAATTGAAATAACTTGTGGGGGAATTGAACCTCAATTCTTGAAACAAAAGTTTTGCCCACTGCAACACAAGCTACCTACAAAAAAATAGAAACCATCCCCACACCCAAAATCCAAAAGCCCAAGAGCTTGAGCAACAACATATGATGTTGGTGAGGAGTGAAGTGTGAAGTCCATAATCCATGCATAAAACCTACACACAACAATTAAAATAAATCACAATGATGAAAAAAATCAAAGTGTAAGTTTTGGTTAAAAAAAAGACAACAAAATAAGATACACATTTGACTTATTTAATCATCATCAACTTCCAACTGTTGAAAAAAATTAACCTCTTCAATTAAATCATAATTCTTTTCAGTTAAAGTACATTCAACTTTCATATAACCTTTAAAATCAACAATAGGCATGCAATTCAGTCATGTATGATCAAGCCATTTTCTTACAATGATGATTATTTGGTCTAGATTCTCCACTTGTAGGCAACAACGTTGTAAGGCTGACAACACACCATCAAGGCTAAAAACACATTCAGTCTCAAATTGGGACCTTGAAATTCCAAGGATTTATTTAGTTAGAAAACCAACATTTGGAAATTGGTTTTCATGGCACCACCACTAAGATAGAGGATTTGCACATGTAGATGTAAGGATAGATAACCTCCTAAATAAAGAAAGTTCTTGAGCAATAAAAGCATGAATGGATTCGTCCATGGATGTTCCAACACTAAACATATTACCTTCTTCTTCTTAAGATTGAGAAAACACATCAATTGTAGTTGCACATGCTTGGGAATAGAAGCATTCAATTGGTCAAAACAAGCCACAAGTAGTGGAATCATTGCTTTTGCATCATATTCACAAGCAAGACGAATTGTTGCACCATGGCCCACATAATTTTCTACAATTCGTAAAAATTTAAAACGAAGATCCAACATAATGGCAAACATTTTGTGAACATTATGTAAATCAAATATTTTCAAAAACAAGAAGAAAGGTCTAGTCATTTTAACAACTTCATGTCACATATTTTTTTGCAAGGTGAGGAACTTTGAATCAAATTCATCTAGAATTTCAGACCCATCACCAAGTCCCACAACCTCAATTTCCATGTTAAGTGAAATATTAACAACAGTAGTCAAAGCATTTGATAAGAACCAATGCCTTCTTGATTGATCATCACACATGCACTCACAATAGGGTTCAAGCAAAAATTAATTGCCTTTGCAATAGCCCAAACTTGGGCCTTAAGAACTCGCTATTGTAATGTCACTATCTTCTACTTGCCATAACAAAGAAGGATGGTTTTTTTGAATCCAAAACATTCTTCAAACATAATGATTTTGCTTACAAATCTTGTTTTAACATGTGTTTTGAGCTTGTGAAGTGGCAATTTGCTTTCAACACAAGCTTTCTCCCACTCTTGCCTACCTTTCCTAGATTTTTTTGTCCAAGTAATTGTTTTCTATAAACCTGTTTGACCATATTTCACACTCATTTGCCTTAGCCCTATAGAAACCTTGTCATCATTTGTAGAATATTGGCATGCTTTAGACAACACATGACCAAAACAAATGCCTTCATAAATGTGGGGAAGGTTTAGCAACTCATAATCAACAATGGAGCACAATGATGCAAGCAAAGATTGTAATTGTTGTGCCATGCATGAGCTAATTGTTTCATTTACCTCAAATAAGCCAATAGTAGCATGCACATGCTTTCAAACTTCATAAAGATAGTTGATAACCAAAGCAAACATGTCAATGCTTCCTCTAAACATCCATAAATCAAATGAAGTAGAAATAGTTGTTGCACTTGCAAGTTTTGGCAAAAGATGAATGTCCATAGATTTGGTAACCATAGCATGAAGCACTTCTTCCACAAATTGTGAGCGAGATGGAAATAAAACATGAGGGCACTGGTCTAAGATTAATATTCTTAACTAGATATTCTTGCAAGTTGATAGAGCCATGTATCCCTTACAAATATACATGACCAAATCTTCAAGAAACTTTTGTTGTTGCTCATCATGTTGTTTGTAAGGATTTGAAAACCCAAAAAAATCTATGAATGCACTACTAATAACTCCAACCCTTTTCTTTGTTGGTTGTTGAGTAAATTCTTTGGTAACCACTTTTGCTAAAATGTCATCACAATAGCAATAGTCATAGATGTTTTGCGTTTTTGAGCATGCATAAAGTTTTCTCCATAGAACATTCCATCACACTAACAAATGTTGAAGAAATCTTCAAATGCACACAAGTAGTAGTCTTATGGGAGTTTTGGATTGATCGCACAAAAGAGAGAAAATGTGTGTGCTATTTCTTGGAAAGATAGTGCATTTTCTTGAACATGTATGGAAACCACTTGTTGTCTTCTCGTGGCTTCTCAAACATGCATGTAGGAAAAAAAATTGGTCATCTTGTTGTAGCTTTTTTTGTGCATTATTGTTCAAAATGTGGTAAGAATTCGCAACTTTACAAGAATCTTAGAACTTGGAAGTTGATCAAAAACTCCCATTAACTTTTCAAACTCAACATCAACTTTGTGCTTGCTTACTTGTTAGTTTTATTGCCAAAAGCAAAGTCCAAGCAGAACCTAGAAAAAACCCAATACGTCCGCACAAAAAACGACACTTGGACATTATTTCTTTAGTTGAAAAAGTTCCCAAGACTAAAGTTGATAGCCATGTCCTTCTTAGTTTGGTTCACGTTGATGGAATTGATCAAAATAGAAACATCACATCACACCCTTGCATTACTAGAATTTTTATTTTTTCAAACTAACCAAGTTGATTGGATGGGTCTTTTTGACTAGAGGACATGCATTTTATATTGGAGGCCAAAGGCTTGAATGACAATGGGTATCTTTTGACTAATCAATTTGACCAGAATGACCAATTTGACAATTAGTCAAATTAGACATTTAATCAAATTAACAAATGCCCTAATATTTAGGGCCACCTATTATATTCAATCAATAGGGCTAATTAAATAGGCTTGGTCAAAATGGTTAATGGCCTAGTCAAAAAGGCCAATTACAAATTCCAATACTAATTGGGTATCTTGGGATTACATGTAACATTTTGATTATGTTTGACCAATGAAAAAAAGTTGAAAAATGTAAAAGTTAATTACTCATAACTAAATGAATCATGACCAAATTAATTATGGTTGAACTATATATATGGTTTATCTAACTATGGTTAAATTGATTATATTGAAATTAATTATGGCTCAACTACCTATGAAAAAACTAATTATAATTCAAACTAACCATAATTAAACTAACCATAGTCAATTTAACAATAATTGGTTTACCCTTAATAAATTTAACCATGATAATTAGTTTAAGAGAATTAATTCAACCATTATTAGTTGGGCCATTGTTGGTTTTGCCATAATGAATTTAACCATGGTTATTATAAGCATAACTAAATTAGATATATTTATTTTTAACACAATTTTGTTTTACCCTGATAGATTTAACCATAATTAATTTAAAACTATTATTAATTTAGCCATGGTTGGTTTGCCATAATTATTTTAAACATGTTTATTTTAGCCATAATTATTTCATTTATGTTTATTTTAGCCAAATTCATTTTATTCATGGTTAGTAGTTTAAGCATGGTTGGTTTTGCCATAATTATTTCATCCATGCTTATTTTAGCCATAATTAAATTTTGCATACTTGGTTTTTCCATAGAATATTTATTCATTAATTAGTTTAGCCATGGTTAGTTTTTCCATAATTATTTAAACCATTTTTATTTTAGCCATAATTACTTCATTCATGTTTATTTTAAACACAATTAATTTATGCATAGTTGGTTTAGCCATAAAATATTTATTCATTTTTTAGTTTAGCCACAATTGGTTTAACCATAAAATATTTATTCATTTTTTAGTTTAGCCACAATTGGTTTAACCATAAAATATTTATTCATTACTTAGTTTGGCTATATTTATTTTATTCATGGTTAGTTCAACCATTTTAAATTTAGCCATGGTTGGTTTAGCCATAAAATATTTGTTCATTGGTTAGTTTGGCCATTTTTACTTTATTCATGGTTAATTTAGCCATATTTATTTTACTCATGGCTAGTTTTAGCCATTTTTGGTTTAGCCATAATATATTTATTCATTGGTTAGCTTGGCTTTATTTACTTTATTCATGGTTAGTTTCACCATATTTATTTTACTCATGGTTAATTTAACCATTTCTAATTTAGCCATGGTTGGTTTTGCCATAA